>Ga0187893_10000615_pt1 | contig 91195 bp, 75 predicted proteins | sample MA1701074metaG_FD_139574 | JGI IMG/M metagenome (GOLD analysis project Ga0187893, IMG submission 139574) | White microbial mat communities from a basaltic lava cave in the Kipuka Kanohina Cave System on the Island of Hawaii, USA - MA170107-4 metaG ... | reverse complement strand
TCGGGCCATGTGGAGGCGACCGACGTGCGCGTCTCGACCAAGGTCGGCGGGCCGCTGGTGCGGCTCGCCGTGAACGAGGGCGACAGCGTGCAGCCTGGCCAGGAGATCGCGCGCATCGACACGACCGACCTCACGCTCGCCCTGGCCGCCGCCCTGGCCGAGCGTGGCCAGGCCGAAGCCGAGCTGCGCCTGCGCCGCGCGGGCTCCCGGCAGGAGGACATCCGCGAGGGTGAGGCCCAACTCGCCCGGGCCGAGGCCGATCTCGACGGGGCGGCCAGGGACCTGGATCGCATGGAAGGGCTGCTCGGCTCGGGCTCGGGCACCACCAAGGCGCGGGACGACGCCCGGACGCGCCGCGACGCCGCCCGGGGTGGAAGGGACGCGGCCCACGAGCGTTTGCGCCGCCTGCAGGCGGGTTTTCGCCAGGAGGAGAAGGACGTCGCCGCCGCCCGGCTGCGCGCGGCGGAAGCTCGGGTCGCCCAACTCCAGCAGCAACTGACGGACGCGAGCATCAGCAGCCCCGTCGCCGGAGTCGTCACCGAGAAGCTGGCGGAGCAGGGCGAGCTGGCCGCCACAGGCAGCGGCCTCGTCGTGGTGACCGATCTGGCCAACGCCTGGCTCAATGCCTACGTGGCGGAGCCCGACCTCGCCCGGATCCGCCTGGGCCAGGAGGCTGAAGTCGTGACCGACGACGACCAGACACGCCGGGGCCGGGTGTCCTTCGTGGCGTCTCGAGCCGAGTTCACCCCGAAAAACGTCCAGACCCGCGACGAGCGGGTGAAACTCGTCTACAAGATCAAGGTCGCCCTCGAGAACGCGGACGGACTCTTCAAGCCCGGCATGCCGGCGGTTGCGCGCCTGCGGCCCGCGGGGCAGCCGTGACGGCGGCCGACGCGCTGATCCGGGCGGAGGGAGTGACGCGGCGCTTCGGTGCGCTCACCGCCATCGACGCTGTCAACCTCGAGGTCCGACGTGGCGAGATGTTCGGGCTGATCGGCCCCGACGGCGCCGGAAAGACCACGATCCTCCGGATCCTGCTTGGCCTGCTGACAGCCGATGCCGGCCGCGTCACGACCTGCGGGCTCGACCCGGTGTCGAGACGCCGGCAGCTCTCGGGCCGTGTCGGTTACCTGTCCCAGAGGTTCTCCCTGTACGGGGATCTCACGGTGGACGAGAACGTCGCGTTTTTCGCCGAGATTCACGATGTTCAGGACTACGCTGCGCGGCGACGGTCGCTGCTCGAGATGGTGCGGATGAGCCCGTTCCGGGAGCGGCTGGTCGACCGTCTCTCGGGCGGGATGAAACAAAAGCTGGCCCTGGTGTGCACCCTCGTCCACACGCCTGAGCTCCTGGTGCTCGACGAGCCGACCACCGGCGTCGATCCGGTGTCGCGCCGGGACTTCTGGAGGCTTTTGGCCCGGCTTCAGCGCGAGGGCCTCACGATCTTGCTCACGACCCCGTACCTCGACGAGGCCGAGCGCTGCACACGGGTCGCCCTGATCGACCATGGCCGGCTCCTCAGCGTCGACGCGCCGGACGCGCTGCGCGAGGCGGAGGCGGGTGTTCTCGTCGAGCTGGTGGCCGAGCCGCGGCGGCGCGCGGTGGAGCTGCTCCGCCGCATCCCGGGCGTGGCCGAGGTGGAGGTGTTCGGCGAGCGTTTGCACGCGACCCTGCCACGCGCCCCACGCGGAGAGGGGGTGCACGAGGCCGAGGCACTCGCCCTGGCGCTGCGCGCTGCGGGGATCGAGGTCGTCTCCTGCCGGCCCACGATCCCATCCCTCGAGGACGTGTTCATCGGCCGCATCCGTGCCCGTGAAGCCTCCCGCGCGGTCGAGGTGAACCCATGACGGGCGCCGCGATGCTCACGCTTCTGCTCGGCGCCTGCGTGGCGTCGCCTGGCCAGGATCCGGGCGCCGGCTCGCCGGATCCCGGTGCACCGACCCGGGTACAGCTCACGGTGGACGAAGCGGTGGCCGTCGCGACCTCGGCCTCGCCGCGTCTCGCCAGGCTATCGGCCCTGGCGGTCGCGACCGCGGCCCAGGCCCGCGGAGCCCGCGCCGAGCGCTGGCCGCAGCTGGACCTCGGAGCCGGCTACAGCAGGCGGTCCGAGGTGCCCGAGCTGGCGATCTTCACGCCGACGGGAAACCCCGAGCGGCCGCTCGATCGTGTGGTGGTGTTTCCCAACATCCAGGACAACTGGCGCCTGCGGGCCGGTGTCGCGCTCCCCCTCTGGACGGGGGGACGGATCAGCCAGCAGGTCGCCGCGGCCGAGCACGGGCGCAGCGCGGCTGGCGAGGACCTCCGAGCCGGCCGAGCCGACCTGGTGCTCGAGACGAAGGGCGCCTACTGGTCCCTGGTGACCGCGCGCCAGAGCGCGCGGGTGCTGGAGGAGGCGATCCGCGCCCACGACACCCACCTTCAGGACGCCCGGAACCGCGAGCGTTTCGGGATCGCGGCCCGGAGCGAGGTGCTCGCGGTCCAGGTCGAGCGGGACCGCGTGGAGCTCGACCACCTGAAAGCGGCGGCGGCGGCGGAGGCGGCCGAGGCCAACCTGCGCCGGCTGCTGGACCTGCCGCCCGCAACCCGGATCGAGGCGAGCGAACCACTCGAAGCCCCGGCCGCCGCGGCTCCCGACCTGGAGGCGCTGGTGGCGGAGGCCCAGGCGGGCCGCGCAGAGCGCAAGAGCCTGGTCGCGCGGGTGGCGGCGGCCGAGGCGACCACCGGTGTGGAGCACGGCTCGCGCCTGCCGCAAGTCGCTCTCACGGGCGGATGGAGCTACGCAAACCCGAATCGCGACATCGTTCCCCCCACCGCCGACTGGAACGACAGCTGGGACGTCGGCATCGGCGTGAGCTTTAGCGTCTTCGACGGCGGGCGGCGCTCGGCGATGGAAGCGCGGGCGCGTGCCCAGGCCGATGCGGGTCGCGAGCAGCTGCGCGAGTTGGATCGGGCGATCCGCCTGGAGGTCACGCAGCGCGTGCTCGAGCTGCGCACGGCCGAGGCGAGGCTGACGGTCGCCGAGCGCAGCATCGTCGCCGCCACCGAGAACCGGCGCGTGGCGGGGGAGCGCTACCGGGCCGGCGTGATCCCCTCGGCCGAGCTCCGGGACGCGGAAGTCGCCCACGAGCGGGCCGCGCTCGCCCGCACGGAGGCCCTCGCGATGTTGCGCCTGGCCGCGGCTGGCCTCGAGCGGGCCACGGGCCGATGACGTCGCCAGCCAGCGACGGATCCGGGGTCGCCGTCGAGCTGCGAGACCTGAGCAAGCATTTCGGGGCGTTCAGGGCCGTCGACCGCATCTCCCTCACGGTGCGGGAGGGAGAGATCTTCGGCTTCCTGGGCGCGAACGGCGCCGGCAAGTCCACGACGATCCGCATGCTCTGCGGGCTTCTGAGGCCGACCTCAGGCAGCGCCACGGTGCTCGGGATCGACGTGGGCCGGGATCCGGAGCAGGTCAAGCGGCTCATCGGATACATGAGCCAGCGCTTCAGCCTCTACGACGACCTCAGCGTGCGCCAGAACCTGGCTTTTTTCGGAGGCGTCTACGGCCTGCGCGGGCGCGGGGCGCGTGAGCGCGAGAGCTGGGCGGTCGAGATGTCGGGGCTCCAGGGCAAGCAGGATCGGCTGACGGGCGAGTTGCCCGGGGGCTGGAAGCAGCGGCTGGGCCTCGCCTGCGCGGTGCTGCACGGCCCCCGGGTGGTTTTCCTCGACGAGCCCACGAGCGGCGTCGACCCGATCTCGCGGCGGCGGTTCTGGCGGCTCATCGACGAAATGGCCTCCCAGGGCGTCACCGTGTTCGTGACCACCCACTACCTGGACGAAGCCGAGTACTGCCACCGCCTGGCGCTCATCCACGCGGGCCGGCTGGTGGCCCTGGGCACGGTCTCCGAACTCAAGCGTGTCTTCGCCGGACGAGCGGTGCTGGAAGTCGTGGCGCCGCGCGTCGCCGAGGCCTTGGAGTCGATCGGCGCGGAGCCGTGGGCAATCGAGACCTCGATCTTCGGCAGCCGGATCCACGTCGTGGTGCACGACGCCGACGAGGGCCGGCGGCGCATCGAGGAACGGCTCGCCGCAGCGGGTAATCGCCCCGCGTCGGTCGAACGTATCGTGCCGTCCCTCGAGGATGTCTTCATCCACCACGTGGAGCAGGCCGAGGCTGCGTTGCGCGAGGCGCAGCCGTGAGGCGGCTGCTGGCCGTCGTGGTGAAGGAGCTGCGTCAGGTGCGCCGCGACCCTTTCTCCCTGGCGATGCTGGTCGCCCTCCCCGCCTTCATGCTGGTCCTGTACGGCTTCGCCCTCAACTTCGACGTGCGCCACGTCAAGCTGGCGGTGCAGGACCGCGACAAGAGCGCGCGCAGCCGCGAGCTGGTTGCCGCGTTCACGAACTCCAGCTACTTCGACCTGGTGACGGTGGCCGAGCCCGGGACCGACCTCGACGCCCTCACCGAGCGCCGGCGGGTGGCCACGGTCCTGGTGATTCCCGAGGGCTACGCCGCCGCCCTCGCCCGCGGACGCCCCGCACCCGTGCAGATGCTGGTGGACGGGGCCGACGCCTCGAGCGCCGCCAGCGTTCTCGGCTACGCCCGCGCGCTGGTCTCGGAGGCGAACGCGTCTTTGGTGGCGGAATCGTTCGCGCGGGCCGGGGAGCGCCCTCTCGCGCCGCTCGCCTTCCAGCCGCGGATCCTGTACAACCCCGAGCTCGAGTCCACGCAGTTCCTGGTGCCCGGCCTGATCGGCTTCCTGCTGATGCTGACCGCGGTCCTGTCCACTGCGCTTTCGGTGGTGCGCGAGAAGGAGCGTGGCACTATGGAGCAGCTGCGGATCGCTCCGCTGCGGACCTGGGAGCTGATCCTCGGCAAGACGGTCCCCTACCTCGGCGTCTCCCTGCTCGCCACCCTGATCATCCTGGTGGCCGCCCGCGCCCTCTTCGGCGTGGAGATCCGCGGCTCGCACCTCGAGCTGCTGGTCGCCGTGTTGCTGTACCTGGTGGGCGCGCTGGGCTTCGGGCTCTTGATCTCCACTCTGGCCCACACCCAGGCCCTGGCGTTCCAGGCCGGCCTGATCGCCTCCATGTTGCCCGCGATCCTGCTCTCGGGCTTCATCTTCCAGATCCGCATCATGCCCGTGCCGCTGCAGGCGGTGACCTACCTGGTTCCCGCGCGTTACTTCCTCGTGATCCTTCGGGGCATCATCCTGAAGGGAGAGGGGCTGGCGACCTACTGGCCCCAGGTCGGGGCCCTGGCCCTCTACGGACTCGTGACGGTGACGCTCGCGTCGGCGCGCCTCGCCCGCCGGGAGGCCTAGCGGTGTACGTGTTGTGGCGGGTGATCGTCAAGGAGTTCCTCGAGATCCGGCGCGACCGGAAGATGATCCCGGTCATCTTCGTCGCGCCGGTGGTCCAGATCCTGGTGTTCGGCTTTGCCGTGAACACCGACGTCAACGACGTCCCCACCGTGCTCGTGGACCAGGATCGCAGCGCCGCCAGCCGCGACCTCGTGAGCCGCTTCGCCGCCTCAGGTTATTTTGAGCTGGTGGGAACCGAGGAGCACTCCCAGGCGATCGACCGCTGGCTCGCGACGGGTCGGGCCCAGCTCGCGCTCGTGGTGGGCCCCCGCTTCGGCGAGGCCCTGCGGAAGCGGCGCCCCGCGGCGCTGCAGATCGTGGTCGACGGCAGCGACGCCGCCTCGGCCAACGTCGCCCTGGGTTACGCGGGTGCCCTCGCCCGGGAGTTCGCGGCGGAGCTGCAGCAGCGCCCGCTGCACGCGTCGTCCGCGACGGCGCCGCGGTTGGGCGCGGTGGTCCTGGTGCCGCGCGTCTTCTACAACCCGGACCTCCGCAGCCGCTGGTTCTACGTCCCCGCCGTCCTGGCGATGATCCTGATGGTGATGACCATGCTGCTCTCGGCCATGGGCGTGGTCCGCGAGAAGGAGATCGGGACCCTGGAGCAGCTGATCGTCACGCCGATCCGGCCTTGGCAGCTGCTGCTGGGAAAACTCGCCCCCTTCGCGATGATCGGCCTGTTCCAGATGTGTGTTGCGAGCGCGCTGACGGTGTTCGGCTTTGGGGTGCCGCTCCGTGGCTCCTTTCTGCTGCTGCTCGGCCTGACGGGCCTCTTCATCCTCAGCACCCTGGGCCTGGGCCTGCTGGTCTCGACCCTGGTACAGAACCAGCAGCAGGCGATGATGGGAACCGTGTTCGGGGTGATGATCCCCATGATCTACCTGTCGGGCCTGATCTTCCCCATCGACAACATGCCGCCCGCCATCCGGCTGGTGACCTACGCGATCCCGCTCCGCTACTACGCGGAGATCATCCGCGGCATCTTCCTGCGCGGCTCCGGGATGGCGGTGTTGTGGCCCGAGGCGCTGGTACTGCTCGGGATGGGTGTCGCGATTCTGACCACGGCCGCGCTGCGCTTCCGGAAGCGGCTGGACTAGCGGGCCGCCGGCGCGAGGGCCTCTGGGCTAGCCTGCGGGCGGCTGGCCCCTGGCGAGGCGCCGGTTCTCGCGCACCACGACGATCGCCAGCGCCAGCCACACCAGAACCAGCAGGACGTTGAGGCCGAACAACGGCGTCAACCCGAGTTGCAGCAGGTTCACGCCCACGAAGGCCGTGACAGCCGAGAAGCCGTCCCCGATGCGCACGAAGAGCGTATCGATCGCGCCCTTCGCCTGGTACTTCATCTCTCGGGTGGTGGGCAGCCACAAGACCTGCTTGGCGGTGTTGTTGATCGAGTAGTCGGTCGCGTTCTCCGCGATCTTCATGGCCTTGATGACCGCGAGCACGGGGATCAGGGCCATCGCGGTGTAGGAGAGCAACGAGATCACGGGCAGCGCCAAGAGCAGGGTGGCGAAGCCGCCGTACTTGAGAAGCCGCGAAGCGACGAAGGCCTGGAGCAGCAGCCCCAGGAGGCTCACCCAGAACAGGAAATCTCCGTAGAAGGCCGTGGTGCCGTCGGCGACGAAGCGCTCGATCGTGGCTGGATCGGTCAGGCCCTGCTGGTGGATCTGCTGCTGCAGCACCATCTGAACGGATCCGAAGAGCAGGTTCTCGCCGTTGGTGTTGACCCAGTTGAGCACCAGGATCAGGAGGGCCGTTGCGAGCAGGTATCGATGGGCGAACACGAGCCGGAACGCGGCGCCCTTGCTGGGGGCCGGCTGGCCAGCGGGCCGCGGCGTCTGTGGGGAGCCGACGCCGATCGCGCCGCGGGTATCCGCCCAGCGCGTGAGGGCGATCGACACCAGCAGGATCCCGGCGGCAGCCAGCAGCAGGGAATACGTGTCGAGCAGGCGCATCGAGACCAGCTGTTTGGCGATCCAGGCGCCGGCCGCCGCTCCGGCCGAGGCGCCGATCGCGATGATGGGAAAAAGCCGCTTGCCCCGCTCCTCGTCGTAGATGTCGGCGGCGAAAGACCAGAACTGGGCCACCACGAGGTTGTTGAAGATCCCCACCCACAAATAAAACGCGATCCCCAGGTAGGGCACCCGCTCCACCAGGAAGCCCGGCTGCAGCAGCCAGAACAACACCAGGTTCGAGGTGAAGAACAACGTGACTCGCGACACGAGTTGGCGGCGGCGCAGGACGCTGGAGAGTCGAGCGTACACGGGGATCACGAGCAGCAGCAGCAGGCCCTGGCCGAAGCTGCTGTAGGCCTTGAGCTCCGTGCTCGAGATCCCCTCCACGCCGGAGGTCGCGAGCAAACCATCACGCGCCGGTTTCACGAAGTAGTAGCCACCCAGCAGCAGGAACACGTTGGCGAGCAGGATCAGGGTGGTTCCCGACTCACCGCCGCGCACGTCGGCGAAGACCCGCAAGGCGCGGTCGAGGAGCGAAGGCGGTGTCTCGGGGGGCGTGACGACGATGGTCGCCATCACTCCTCGCGCTCGATCCCCACGACCCTGGCCCCGCCCTCCCGGCGCAGGTAAACGTCGACCGCCTTCCTCCATGCGGGCTCGCTGCCCCGCGTGCGCAGGCGGAGCATCACGTAGCTGTGAGAGCCCTGGGGAAACGCGACGCGGCGCTCGCGGGTTTCGCCCCGCACGGGCAGGGGATCCAGCCGTCCGGTGCGGTTCTCCAGCACGAACCACTCGTATTCGTAGGCCTCGCTGTGGCCCAGGCCCGCCTTTTGGCCGAGGTTCTCGAAGCGGACGGCAGCGTCGGCGCCCGAGGCCTCGACAGCGAACTCGGCGAGGGGGTTGAGCGCCCGGAAGTACCGCGCGACGATCTTGTCCCGGCGCCGGATCAAGGTCTCGGCCAGGTGTCTCTCGGCGGCGGGGTCGTCGAAATCCCCGGTTGCGACCAGGGCACGCACGGCCTGGTCGCCGAAACGCGAGACGATGCGGGCGGCCCAGAAGGCGTCCGTGGGCAACATGCGTTCGAAGGCGGGGTTGGGGTACTCCGGCCTCCAGGCATCTGGCTCGAAGAACTCGGCTTCGATGCGCCCGACCTCGGGATAAACCGTGTACTCGACGTGTCGCCATGGCCGTTCCCAGATCCCGAAGCTGAACAGGGTCTTCAGGAACGGCGACTTCTCCAGGACGTACTCGTTGCCCGCGCGAGGATTCTGGGGCGCGATCCGGCGCATCGCGTCGGAGCCGCTGCCCAGGGCCGAGGAGAAGTCGATCAGGTGGTGTTTCACCCAGCCCTTGCCGTCGGCCCCCGCCGAGAAAACGTCCAGGGAGTTCACGCTGCGCGAGTCGTCGTGGTTCAGCCACGCCGCGAACACCCGGTAGCCGCGCAGCTCGCGCCGGTGCTCGTGGGGGAACACGTCGTTGGGATCGTCGCCCCGCGTGCCCCAGTACTTGTGTGGACCCAAGGGCTGCCCCGACAGCCCCTGGCTGGCGACGCAGCGGATGCTGCCGTCTGCACGCCGGGCCACGCGGGCCAACACGCCGTCCAGGTCGGCCTGGGTCATGGGCCGTCGGGTGTCGCGCCCGCGGTCCCGGACCCAGGCGTCCTTGGAGATGACGAGTTGCTCCGGCCGGAAATAAACGATGTGGTTCTGCGGAACGAAGTAGCCGAAGGCGTGGAAAAACGTCGTGCCGACGACGTCGGCAGCAGTCGAGAGGTTCGGGTAGTCGACCGGGTCGAACTTGACGAAGTAGACCTCCCGCTTGCCGTCACGGATCGTGAACCCCGGGGTGATGCCCTGGGTTTTTGCGTCGATGACGGTCCAGGTCCCGGGCGCCGGGCCGCTCGCCGTGTTGGGACCGCGCACCAGCTCCTCGATCGGCATCTCGCGCACGCCGATCCGGTTCTCGAACCAGCTCGAGTCGGGCACCTCGCCCAGGGTGTTCACGTTCATGGCGGGCGGGATGTGTCCTGCGGGACGGTGCCAGAGAGAGTGCTCGATCACGTCCCAGGCCGTGCTCAACTCGACCAGCCTCGGCTTGGCGATCGGCAGGTCGTCGCGGTCCAGCAGCAGCGGATCGTCGGGGAGGAACTTCTGGGCGGCGGCGCCCTCGGCGAAGGCGAGGGCCAGGAGGGCCGCCAGGGCTCGGGGCATCGTCAGAACCCCTGGTTGAAACGGAGCAGAAGGCGCGAGCCCTCGCGGCTCCTGGCGAGGTCCACGCGGAAGTAGGTCGCGCGGTTCGACTTGAACCGCAGGCCAACACCCAGGTCGGCCTCGAGACGCTCGAACAGATCCCGCACACGCGGGGCGACGCGCCCGGCGTCGGCGAACAACGCCAGCTCGACGGCCGGTCCCGGATACCATCGGTACTCGGCCTGCAGCAGCAGCAGGGTGTCGTCCCGGAAACGGAAGCTCTCGAACCCGCGGAGCGTGTGGCTGCCGCCGAGGTTCTCCTGCAGATAGAAAGGGACGCGCGCCCCGGGGTCGGGGTTGTCGGACGAGATGTGCGCCCTCAGCGCCAGCACCCGCTGGATCGAGCCCAGGGTCACGAAGCCGCGCACGTCGGCCGCCATGCGCGTGAACCCGAAGTGTTCGCCGCCACGATCGTCGGCGCGGCTGACCTGTACTCCCACCGCGACGCCGCGGCGCGGGTTGCCGGGCTGGTCGCGGCCGTCCCAGAAGGCCTGGCCGCTGAACACGAGGAAGTCCGGCTGGCGCAGGAGGCCGGGCGCGCCGGCGTCGGTGAAGAGATCCTGGGTTCCCGGATCCGAGGCATCTTCGCCGGGACCGACGAAGGCTTGCAGGTAGCCCGCGCGGCCCGTCAGCGAGAACCGCGCTGAGAACTGGTAGCCGCCGACCAGCTCGTAGAACGCCTTCTGGTCCAGGAACGTGCTCTCGTCCGCGAGCCGCGAGTCGGGCCCGGGGCCGAAGTAGTGGACGCGCGGGAAATGCTGGTAACGCAGCGAGGTGTGGAGCCTGAACTGGCGGGCCGGTCCCTGCGGCGTGAGGTCGCCGAGCTCGTCGACCTCCAGCCCTTCGGTCGACCTCCTGGGGAGCTTCCCGTCACGGTGCGGGATGCGGCCGAACTGCAGGTCGTATAGCTCGTAGCCGGCGATGGACCAGAAGGCCGAGCCATGGATGTCGACGCCCGAGGGGCCGATGTCGGGCTGCCAGAAGCGCACGCCCGCCGCCGGCCGCGAACCGCGAGCGATGCCCTGGATGCGCGGATACAAACCCCGCAGGTTCAACTCCAGGAGGCTCGGCCGCTCGGCTTTTTCGAAGGTTAGCACCTGCCTCTCGAGGAACCCCGGCTTGTCGGGCTGGATGCGGGTGAAGCGCTGCTGGCGGAGCGTGCGCCACTCGTAGGCCCTGGTGCCTGCGTCGGTCTCGGGACGCGGCGACGGTGAAACCTCCGGAGACGGACTCGGGGTCGGCTCCTGCGCCGCGAGCACGGGCACCAGTACCGCCGCCGAGAGGAGGCCGGCGGCCACCTGGAGCCCGCGCCTGAACATGCCTGCGCGGATCATAACACCCGGGAACAACGCACTCCCGTCCTTACGCGATTCCGTGTCCCGGCGGATGCAGGAGCATTTGGAGGCGGCGGGACAACGTGCCGAGACGTCGCTCGCCGGACTCCGGATTGTGGTAGCCAAGGGCCCGCTCCGCGGGGCTCAGCAGCGCGGCGTCCTGCATCGGCTCGATCGCCGTCCCCTCGTGCCACTCGTTGAAGGAGTTGAGGTAGACCAGCAGGAAACCCATGGCCGCATTACGCAACGCCGGCTCGGTCTGGGCTCGCAGGCTCGCATCCAGGCTCTCCTCGAGACGCCGCGCGGCGAGGGAGGCGGCGCGTTCGCGCTCCTGTGGCCTCGAGAAGTCCACGGAGTCGTCGGGCAACACCCGGGGCCGCGCGCAGGGATCGTTGCCGTGGCGCGGCGCGACGGCGTCGAAGCCGGGGTTGGCGTTGAAGCAGGAGACGAGGCCCATCGTGGTGGCCGCCAGCGCCCAGCCCGCGTAGTCCTCGGGCGGCACGAAGGGGTCGTAGATCGCGATGCCGTCGAAGCCCGCCCATGCGGCGCGCACCACGTTGACGGTGTCGGCCAGGAACACGACACGCTCGAACTCCGGCCGCAGCGCGCGCCGGAGGCTCTCGAGTTGCCGGAGCCATTCGTCGTCGGGGGTGTAGTCGGGGACCGGCCACACCCGGCCCAAACAATCGGTCTCGGTCTCCGGCAGGATCGTGCGGAAACCCTTGAACACCGGCCCCGCCCGACCGTCGGCGTCGCGCAGCAGCAGCAGCACGTCGTAGCCGCGACGTTCCCCGTGTTCACGGAGGAGGTAGAGCACGTCGTCGGCGAAACGCCGGCCCCTGTCGTTCCGGTAGGGCTCCAGGTGGAAAGCGACCTTGAGATCGTGGTCGCGCAGCACGTCGAGGAACAGGGACAGCGCCCGCTCCTCGTAGCTGTCGCGCCCCCACCAGCTCAGGTTGACCGCTCCCGCCCCGCTCTCCGCGATCCAACGGGCATGTTGCTCCAGCACCCGCAGCTCCCGGGAGTCGTAGGCGCCGAGGCGCGGCACGTAGTTGGAGGCGATGTCGGCCGGCGGGTGGCGTCCCCACTGGTTCCAGTGGACCCAGGGATCGCGGCCGTACCAAGGGTAATACTCGAACACGAAGTGTCGGCGCAGGTCCGAGAAGCGCTCGTGGAGCGGCGGCGCCGTGGCCGGCTGGGTACGGCCCGTTCCGGGCAGTGCGCGCCACAAGGGAGCGCCCAGGCCCGCGAGGCTGCGCGCCAGCAGGGCGCGCCGCGTCAGCGGCATGTCGGGATTCTAGGATACGATCCGCGCGCGTTCGATGCGTCCACTCCGGCTGAAGATTCTTCTGCTCGCGGCGCTTCTGGCAGGAGCCGGCCTCGGGTCGGGCCGGCTCGCATCCCGGGCCTGGGTGTCGGTCACGGAGTACCGGTCGCCGTACCGCTTCACGACCGAGACGCCGGCGGGCGTGGAGCGGGACTGGCGCCTGTTGCTGGTCGTCGTGGACGGACTGCGGCTCGATGCGTCGCGCCGCATGCCCGGACTCAACCGCTTCCGAGCGATCGGGGCCGACCTGGTGGCTTCCGCGAGCGTGCCGTCGTATTCGCGGCCGGCTCGAGCGACCTTGATGACGGGCGCACCTCCCGAGATCCACGGGGCCACCACCAACCGGCACCGGACGCCCGTCACCCTGGACAACCTGTTCCGGGGTCTGGAGCGCACCCAGGGCGACGTGGTCGTGGTGGGGTCGGAGCTGTGGCGGCAGCTGTTCGGGGCGGACCTGGAGCGTGCCCGGTTCCGCGCCTCGCCACCCGAAGAGGGACGCGGCGCCTTCGACCACGCCCTGGCAGAGCTGGCGGCCTTCGAGTGGGAGGGTGCGGGTCTGTTGCTCGAGGGCCGGCCCCGGATCGGCGTTCTCGATCTGGTGGGCCCGGACTTCGCCGCCCATGAGCACGGCGCTGGCTCGCCGCAATACGCCCGTGCCTGCGCGCTGGCCGACCGCACGATCCAGCGGTTGTTCGACGCCGCGGACCTCTGGCGCACCCTCGTGGTCGTCACCGCCGACCATGGCCACCTCGACCAGGGTGGGCACGGGGGCGCAGAGGACGAGGTGCTCCGTGTGCCGCTGGTGCTGGCCGGGCGCGGCGTGCGGGCCCCGATACGCGGCGCCGCACGCCAGACCGACGTGGCGCCGACCGTGGCGGCGCTGCTGGGCCTGCCGATCCCGGCGGGCAGCGACGGGCGCGTGTTGGAGGAGGTCCTCGACTACGAGGGCGACGCCGAGTTTGAAGCCTCGGTCACCCAGAGGGCCGCGGCCCAACGCGCGTCTTTTCGACGCGAGCTCGCGGCCAGCCTGGGTGTTCCCGAGGCGGACCCCGACGACGCGCGCGCCGAACGGCAGCGGCGTGACCAGCGGGTCCGGCTCCCGATCGGCCTGGTGGCGGGCCTGGCCGCGGTGGCCGTCGTGACACTGGCGTTTCGCGGGCAGGCCGGCGCGGCCGTCCCGGCGGCCCTGGGGGGCGCGCTGCTCTACGAAACGGCCTTCCGGCTGCTTACGCAGCGAGGAGGTCTGCGTTTGTCGCTTTCGGGGATCAACCACGAGCAGGACGTGCGCCCGTATTTCGAGCACGTCCTGGGCCTGTCGGCCGCCTCGGCCCTGGCGGTGCTGTGTCTCGTGGTCTTCGCGGCTTCCCGTCGTCGTCGCGGGGCCGCCGAAGCGGCGCTGCTGGGCCTGGCCGCCGCCTGCGGCACGCAGTTGTACCTGCTGCTACGGGTCCTGGTCGTGTACTGGGCCCAGGGCTTGTCCATGACCTGGACGGCGGGATCGATGACACGTGGTTTCGACGCGGTGCTGGACCTGGGACGCATGCAGGTGCTGGGGCTGGCGGCGCTCGTGGTTCCACCGGTCGCGTGGTTCTTCGCGCGCGTCGCGCCACGGCGCCTGGCCGCGGCGCTGTTTCTGCTCTGGGCGCCGCTGGCGGCCGGCGGCGCGGTCCACGGGAAGCTGCCCGACACGCCCGACCCCAAGGCGCGCTGGATCATCTACCTCCACGGCCGGATCGTCGAGCTCGAGGGGCGGGCGGCCTCGCACCCGGAGTTCGGGCGTTTCGCCTTCGACGGCATCGTCGAAGCCCTGGCCGGCCGCGGCTTCGAGTTGGTGGCCGCGCTGCGGCCGGCGAGCACCAGCTTCGAATACTCGGCGCGCGTGGCCGGCCAGGTGCGCAAGCTCAAGGCCGCCGGCGTTCCCTCGGCCCGGATCACGGTCGCGGGTTTCTCGAAGGGTGGCGCCCTGGCCCGGCGCGCGTCGGCGCAGATCGCGGACCCGGAAGTGAGGTTCGTGATTCTGGCGGCCTGTCCGAGGAAACCCGAGAACCTCGAGCCGTGGGTGTCGAAAATGACCGGACGCATGCTGTCGCTCTACGACGCGTCGGACGAAATGGTCGGCTCCTGCCAGCCCGCCTTCGACAAGGCGCCGGGGGTGAAGGGGGAGGAGCTGGTGTTGCGGGTCGGCCAGCGCCACGGCACCTTCTTCGAGCCACGGCCCGAATGGATCGATCCCCTGGTGGCCTTCGCAACCCGCTGACCGGGACCGCCCCGGCGCGGCCACGACGGAGCGGAGTTACGGTAAACTCCGCGGTTTCGGGAGACACCGCATGTTGCGGCCGTTCAAGGGCATCTGGCCGAAGCTGGGGGAGCGGGTCTACGTGGACCCCTCGGCCCAGGTGATCGGCGACGTGGAGCTCGGCGACCACGCCAGCGTTTGGATGAACGCCGTGATTCGCGGCGACGTACACTCGATCCGCATCGGCCCCCACACCAACATCCAGGACAACTGCGTGATCCACGTCTTCAAGGAGCAGTACGCGACGGTGCTGGCCGACCACATCACGGTCGGGCACTCGGTGACCCTGCACGGCTGTCGCCTGGGCTCGTATTGCCTGATCGGCATGGGCGCCACGATACTGAACGAGGCCGAGATCGGCGACGAGTGCCTGATCGCGGCCCAGACCCTGGTGCCCGAGGGCATGAAGATTCCGCCCCGCAGCCTGGTGATGGGCGTGCCCGCCAAGCTGCGCCGGCCGCTGAACGGCGACGAGCTTCGGATGTTGCGGACCTCCGCGCAGAGCTACTTCGACTACAAGGAGATCTACCTGGCCGACCAGGTGCCGCGATGAGCATCCGGGCGGTGAAGGGGACCCGGGACATCCTCCCGGACGAGATCCTGGTCTGGCGCCGGATGGAGGCCGCTGCGAACGAGTTGTTCCCGCGTTACGGCTACCGCGAGATCCGCACTCCGGTCTTCGAGCGGACGGAGCTCTTCGCCCGCGGCATCGGCGTCGATACCGACATCGTCGCGAAGGAGATGTACACGTTCCAGGATCGCGCCGCCCAAGGCGCCGACGCCGAGTCCCTGACACTACGGCCCGAGGCCACCGCCGGCATCGTGCGCTCGGTCATCGAGCACAACCTGATGCAAACCGATCCCATGCTGAAGGTCTACGCGCTGGGTCCGATGTTCCGGCGCGAGCGGCCGCAAAAGGGCCGCTACCGCCAGTTCCACCAGCTGGACGTCGAGGCCTTCGGCATGGCCGAGCCGACCATCGACGCCGAGGTCGTGGAGCTGGCGCTGGGCTACCTCACGGCCTGCGGCGTCGGCGAGCTGGAACTGGTCCTGAATTCCGTCGGCGATCAGAACTGCCGTCCCCGTTACGTCGAGGCGCTGCGCGCGGCGCTGCAGGAGAAGAAGCCCGGCATGTGCGGCGACTGCCAACGCCGGGCCGACACCAACCCGTTGCGCATCCTCGACTGCAAGGTGCCTCAGGACCAGCCTGTGATCGACACCCTGCCGAGGATCTCGGACCACCTGTGCGAGGCCTGCCGCGACCACTTCGCCGAGGTGCGCCGTCAGCTCGGGCTGCTCGGGATCGCCCATCGCCTCAGCCACCGGCTGGTGCGCGGCCTCGACTACTACACCCGCACGACCTTCGAGGTGACGAGCGGGGCGTTGGGCGCGCAGAACAGCGTGCTGGGCGGCGGACGTTACGACGGCCTGGTCAGGGATCTGGGCGGCCCCGACCTGTGCGGCATCGGCTTCGCGATCGGCCTCGACCGCCTGGCGCTGCTGCTGCCGTCCGGCGCGGAGGAGCGGCGCTGCGACGTGTTCCTGCTGCCCCTGGTGTCCGCAGCGCTGGACCACGCCCTGCTGCTCCAAGGGCAGCTGCGACGGGCGGGTGTCCGAGTCTTGCTCGACACCGAAGGGCGGGGCTTCAAGGCGCGCATGAAGCTGGCCGACAAGCTGGGCGCCCGCTACGCTGCGATCCTCGGCGAGGACGAGCTGAAGCGCGGCGCCTGGACGCTCAGGGACATGCAGGCCTCGACCCAGGAGCAGGTGGGCTTCGAACGCGTGGCGAGTTACCTCGGGGAGAAGCTGGAGCAGAGCAATGGCTGAAGGCGTCGGCGAGCTGACGCGGACCCACTACTGCGGGCTCGTGGACGGGTCCCTGGTCGGGCAGACCGTAACGCTGATGGGCTGGGCCGCCACCCGGCGGGACCTCGGGGGCGTGGTGTTCATCGACCTGCGAGACCGCGAGGGCCTGTGCCAGGTCGTGGCTCGGCCCGAGGTGTCCCAGGACGCCCACGAGGTGGCCGACCGTGTGCGCAGCGAGTACGTGCTCGCGGTCGTGGGCGAGGTGGCGCTGCGCTCGGCCGAGACCGTCAACCCGAAACTGAAGACCGGCACTCTGGAGGTCCTGGCCCGGGAGATCCGCATTCTCTCGGAGGCGAGGACGCCCCCCTTCCCGATCGAGGACGAGATCAACACCTCGGAGGAGATCCGCCTCAAGTACCGCTACCTGGACCTGCGCCGGCCGCGCCTGCACCGCAACCTGCGCCTGCGTCACCAGGTGACCCTGGAGATCCGGCGTTACCTCGACGAGCAGGGCTACTACGAGATCGAGACCCCGTTCCTCACCAAGTCGACGCCCGAGGGCGCCCGAGACTACCTGGTTCCGGCGCGGGTCCACCGCGGAAGCTTCTACGCCCTGCCCCAATCGCCCCAGATCTTCAAGCAGCTGCTCATGATCTCGGGCGTGGACAAGTACTTCCAGGTGGCGCGTTGTTTCCGCGACGAGGACCTGCGCGCCGACCGCCAGCCCGAGTTCACCCAGGTTGACCTCGAGATGTCGTTCCCGCGCGTGGAGTCGGTGTTCGACCTGGTCGAGCCGCTCTACGGGCGGGTCTTCGGGCTGATCGACGTCGAGCTGAAGCGGCCCTTCCCGCGCATGTCGTACGCCGAAGCGATCCAGAAGTACGGTTCGGACAAGCCCGACCTGCGCTTCGGGATGCCGATCAGCGACGTCACCGACGAGATGAAGGTGCTGGGCCTCGACACCTATCCGGGGCTGATCGAGGGTGGCGCACGTTGCCGCGCGATCGTGTTGCCCGCCGCGGGCGGGATCTCGGGGACCAGGCTGCGCAAGCTCAACGAGGAGCTCTGGCTCGGGCGCATCGTTCCCGATGCACGCGCCGCGAAACGCGGCCTGTTCAACCTCAAGGCGACCGAGGAGAACCTGCAGAAGCTGGCCGAGAAAGGCGCCAACGCCGAGACCACGCGCAGGCTGATCGGCAAGCTGGGAGCACAGAAGGACGACACGATCCTGATCGGCACCGACGCCGTCGGCCCGCTGGCCACGGCCATGGGTGTGTTGCGCCTGGAGATGGGCAGGGAGCTGAAGCTCGTCGACGAGGACGCCTGGTGTTTCGTGTGGGTGACGGACTTCCCGCTGTTCGAGAGGGACCCGGCCAGCGGGCAACTCTCGAGCGTGAACCATCCCTTCACCGCGCCCCGGGACGAGGACCTCCCACTGCTCGACGTGGCGCCGGAGCGGGTGCGCGCCAAGGCTTACGACGTGGTCCTGAACGGCCTGGAAGCCGGGGGCGGCAGCCTGCGCATCCACGACTCCGCCTTGCAGGCCAAGATCTTCAAGCTGCTGTCGCTGACCGAGCAGGAGACCCGCGAGCGTTTCGGCTTCTTCATCGAGGCGCTGCAGTACGGCACCCCGCCCCACGGCGGCATCGCGCTCGGCCTCGACCGCCTGGTGATGCTGATGGCCCGTGAGGCCTCCCTGCGTGACGTGATCGCGTTCCCCAAGACCGCGAGCGCCAGCGACCTGATGAGCGCCTCGCCCTCCAGCGTTTCGGAGGCCCAACTCCGCGAGTTGGGAGTCCACGTCGTCAAGGCCTAGCCGGTCGCCGCTGCCGGAGCACGCGCGTGTAGACCGCGACGTTGAGCGCGAGGGCGAACAGGCCCAGTGTGATCTGCAGCCCCCGTTCGAGCGCATCCGGGTACAGGACCGGGACGAGGTAACGTTCGATGAAGCCACCCGGGTAACCGGAGAGCCCGGCGCGGGCCCGCCACTCGTTTTCGAGGGGCGTCAAGGGGCAGATCCAGCCCAGCAGCTCGACGGCGACGCCCCAGAGAGCGCAAGGCACGTGGAGCCAGGCGACCCGGGGCCAGCGCAACACGAGGAGCCCGCCCGCGAGCACGAACAGGACAAACGCGCAGTGGAAGGCGACCAGAGCGTCCGCCAGCACGCGGGCTGTGGCGCCGGACACGCGTCTAGAGGCGGAGCTCCGGCTCGGGCGTCAGTGTCCGTCGCCTAGAGGCGGCGGCAGAGCGGGACCCAGAACCGGTGCTGATTGGCGCAGCAGCTCCTCGATGGCGGCCCGGTCGATGCGGTCGATGCGTGTCAGCTTGACGCCGAAGCCGGGCGGCAACTCGTCCCAGTGCTCGGTCACGCCGTTGATCCACGAGACCTCGCCCACGACGTGGCAGGCGCCATGGTTGGGCAGGATGAGGTCCATGACCAGGGTCTGGCCCAGGTGGGGCACGTGGTTGCCGGCCGCGAAGAAGCCCCCTGTCCCGAGGTTGGCGACTCGATAGAGCTGCCCCTCGAGGTGACAGGCGACGCCGTCCACGAAGAACCGGTCCCGCGCCCTCATACGCTGCGCCCCGGGGGCGATCCTACGCCCGGTGCGCGGGCGAGAGCAAGAGGTTTGATCCAGGACGCGCCGAACGCGCCCGGATCGACCATCTTCGCGGGCGGCCGCGACACAAGCCGCACATGCCGGAGGGGGATCCGGCGCGCTTGTGGCGTGTTATGCTCCGCCCATGCCGCAGGGCTCCCTTTCAGCCCAGAGGTCCGTTCCCCGGCCCTTTCCCAGCTCTTGTTAATCGCGGGATGAGACGGGTCGCCGTCCCCGAGCGGGGTGTCGAGGCCCTGTTCGGCACCCACGACGAGAACCTCCGCTTCCTGGAGTCGAGCCTCGGCGTTCGGATTCGAAGCAAGGGGTCCGAGCTGATCGTCGAGGGCGGCGATCGCGGGGTCGAGATCACGACCGAGGTCTTCGAGCAGCTGGCCGCCCTGATGAAGGACGGCTACTCCGTCGGTCCCGGGGACGTGCGCCTGGCTGCGCAGCTCCTGGGCCAGGACGGCGGAATTCGGCTGCGCGACTACTTGATGAAGGCCGCGGTCCGCGGGGGGAAGAAGGTGGTGGTGCCCCGCAGCCTGAACCAGCGCGCCTACCTCGAGAGGATCGAGAGCCACGACATGGTGTTCGGCATCGGCCCCGCCGGCACCGGAAAGACGTACCTGGCCGTGGCCCAGGCGGTGCAATCCCTGCTCTCGAAGCAGGTCGCGCGCATCGTGTTGGCACGGCCGGCGGTCGAGGCCGGGGAGAAGCTGGGGTTCCTGCCCGGCGACCTGCAGGAGAAAGTGGATCCCTACCTGCGCCCGCTGTACGACGCGCTCTACGACCTGCTGGACTACGAGAAGGTGGCGCGCCTGCTGGAGCGCAACGCCATCGAGGTGGCGCCGATCGCCTTCATGCGCGGTCGCACCTTGAACGACGCCTTCGTCATCGTCGACGAAGCCCAGAACACCACCACCGAGCAGATGAAGATGGTGCTCACCCGCACGGGCTTCGGCTCCAAGCTCATCGTCACGGGCGACATCACGCAGATCGACCTGCCACCGGGCCGGGTGTCGGGCCTGGTCGAGGCCATCGAGGTGCTCTCGAAGGTGGATGGCATCGCCTTCTGCTGGTTCGACGAGACCGACGTGGTGCGCCACAAGCTCGTGCAGTCGGTGATCAAGGCCTACGAGAGTTTCGGCAAGGACAAGGCCCCGAAGGGGCCCACCCGCTGACGGGCCGGCGATGCCCGACTCCGGCTTCGACGTCGTCGTCCTCAACCGCCAGCGGCGTCGGCGGGTGGACGCGGCCCGGCTGCGGCGGGTCCTACGCGGCGCGGCCGCGCGCCTGAAGGTGGGCGGGGAGCTGGCCGTGGTCCTCACCGGGGACACCGCGATTCGCGGTCTCAACGCGCGTTACCGGGAAAAGGATGCTGCCACCGACGTGTTGTCGTTTCCGACGGGCGACGCCGGGCTGGGCCTGGGGGACGTGGTGATCAGTGTGGAGACCGCCGAGCGCAACGCCCGCGAGCGGGGCCGCAGCCTGGCCCGTGAGCTGGAGTTGTTGGCCCTGCACGGCTTCCTGCACGCCCTCGGCCACGACCACGAGACCGACGACGGGGAGATGCAGAGGCTGGAACGGCGGCTGCGCCGGCAACTGGGGATCCAGGCATGATCGGCCTGCTCCTGCTCCTGCTCCTGCTGGCGGGGGCCTCGATCGTGCTGGCGGCCGTCGAGGCGGCGTTTTACCTGCTGCGCCGGCGCCGGCTGAGCCACGTCGCGATGCAGAACCCGCGGGCCGAAAAGGTGAACCGCTACCTCGAGGACCCGCCGACGCTGCTGATGCCGGTCCACATCGGGACCTTCACGGCCCACGCGGGCATGACCGTGATCCTGACCGCCATGTTCCTCGACTGGCTCGACCGCTGGGCGATGTTGCTCGCCTTCAGCACCATGGTCCTGTACCTGCTGTTGTTCCGGCTCACCTTGCCCTACGCGCTGGTGCGGCGCAACCCGGAGCGCTCGCTGCTGGTCCTGATCCCGTTTTTCCACGTCTACGCCCTGGCGCTCCGACCCCTGGTCTCGGCCCTGCGCCGGAAGGCCACGCTGCAGCGGGACGACAACGAGGAGGCGCCGGCCCCGAGCCTGCCCGAGGTGCCGCCGGCTCCCGTTCACGAACGCGACGAGGCGCGCCTGGTCGACTCGCTGGAGCGCTTCACCGAGACGCCGGTGCGCGACGTGATGACACCCCGCCCCGACGTGGTGGCCATCGCCGCCACCGCCGCCATCAGCGAGTTGTGGCGGCTGATGCGCGAGACGAAATACAGCCGCATCCCGGTGTTCGGCGAGGATCTCGACGACATCGTGGGCGTGATCGAGGTGCGGGACATGATCGACTTCGACGGCGACCCGACCGAGCCCCTGCGGGCGCTGGCCAAACCCGTGTTCCTGGTGCCCGAGACCAAGAGGATCGCCGACCTGTTGAAGGAGATGCAGGCCCAGCGCACCACCTTCGCGGTCGTGATCGACGAGTACGGCGGCACAGCCGGCATCGTGTCCGTCGAGGACATCGTCGAGGAGCTGGTCGGCGAGATCAAGGACGAGTACGACGTCGAGGCCGAGCCGATCAGCGTGGAGCCCGACGGCGCGGTGGTGGTGGCGGGGCGCGTCAACCTGGATCGGCTGGAGCAGGCGCTGGAGACCACGCTGGCGCAGGCGGAGGACGTGGGGACCGTGGGCGGCCTGGTGACCACGATGTTCGGGCGTATACCCCGTGCCGGCGAGGCCATGAACTACGAGAACTTCTCGGTCGAGGTGCTGGACGCCGAGCGCAAGCGCGTGAACCGCGTGCGCTTCCGGCGGCTGCCCGCCAGGAGTGAATGAGCCGCGCGGGTTTCGTGGCCGTCCTGGGCCGTCCCAACGTGGGCAAGTCCACTTTCGTGAACCGGCTGGTCGGCCAGAAGGTTTCGATCGTCTCGGACAAGCCCCAGACGACCCGCAACCGCATCCTGGCCGTGGTGAACCGCCCGGGCGGGCAACTCGTACTCTTCGACACACCGGGCATCCACAAGCCCCTGCACCGCATGAACCAGCGCATGGTCGAGACGGCCGTACGCAGCCTGGAGCAGGTGGACGCGGCGCTCTGGATCGTCGACGTCAAACAGGGGTACGGGCCTGGCGACCGCTATGTGAGCGATCTCCTGAAGCGCTCCGGCAAGCCTCTGGTGCTCGGCCTGAACAAGATCGACGCCGTGCCCAAGCCACGGATCCTGCCCCTGATCGACACCTACCGGCGCATGCTCGCCTTCGAGGACATCGTTCCGCTCTCGGCCCTGTCGGGAGAAAACGTGGAGCTGGTGGGCGAGCGGCTGCTGGCGCTGCTGCCCGAGGGCCCGCCGCTGTTTCCCGAGGAGTACCTGACCGATTTGCCCGAACGTTTCTTCGTCGCGGAGATCGTGCGCGAGAAGGTGGTGCAGTTCACCAGGGACGAGATCCCCTACACCACGGGTGTCGTGATCGAGTCCTTCGAGGAAGGCGAGGCGCTGGTGCGCATCGAAGCCACGATCTTCGTGGAGCGCGGCGGCCACAAGGGCATCCTGATCGGCAGCAAGGGCGAGATGCTGAAACGCATCGGCAGCGCCGCCCGCCACGAGATCGAGGCCTTCCTGGGCACCAAGCTGTTCCTGGGCCTGTTCGTCAAGGTACGGCCCAACTGGCGCGAGGACCCGCAGCTGCTGGAGCAGATGGGCCTCGGCAGGCGGGGTTGACACGGCGGAGAGTTAGACCCCGAACCCCGAGCGCGTGGAGGTCGACGTGCGGCTGACGGTCTAGCGCCCGAAGGCGAAGACGACCTTGCCGACCACGGACAAGCCGCCGATGTCCGTCTCGCCGTAGACCTGGGACACTCCGCCGATGCCCAGTGAGTCGGGCACCGTGGTCCACATCGCCTCGGCAGCGACCCGCCAGGAGCCGGAACCGAACTCGACCCCGCCCAGAGCGTGAGCGGAGAACTTGGTCTCGCTGGCTGACTCCGTGACGCCGCCCACCGTGCTCTCCTCGTCGAAAGAGGTGAGGCCCGCTCCCGCTCCCAGGTAGGGCCGCAGCGAGCCGCGGCCGAACCGCCAGCCCAGCGTTCCGTGGAACGGGATGAGCTTCACCGAGAGCGGATGGCCGAGCCGGAACACCTCGCCCCCGGGGGAGGCCACGAACACACGCTCGCCGTCCTTCTTGAAGTAACGCGCGAAGCCGCCCACGAACAGGCCGCTGCCGAAGGCGTAGCGGACCCCGCCGCCGAAGCTGACGCCGCCCGACGAGCCGTCGAACACGGCCTTGGCCGAGTTGCTGGCCGAGGTCAGGTCCTGCCAGCCGAGCGCGACGTCGATGGTGAGGCCGGAGTCCTGCGCCGTGGCCAGCGGGGCCAGGGCGAGGGCCAGGGCGAGGCCGGCGCGCCGCGCCCTCACTGGTTGAGCCCCAGGCCCTTGAGCGCCTGCTCGGGCCGGATGAAGCCGAAGCCGTACATGTCGTCCCTGCCAGGCGTTCCCAGGTCCTCGGCGGCCGACGTGATGGCGGCGCGCACCGCGGCAGGATCCGTGATCCCCTGGCTGATCAGGAGCGCCGCCAGCGCCGCGACGTGGGGCGTCGCCTGGCTGGTGCCCTCGATCAAGAAGTAATCGAAGTCGTCAAAGCGGCCGGTCGCGCGAGCGGTGGTCGAGTCGAAGGTCTGCTGCAGGACGCCGTCAACGATGCCGTCGTCGTCGTCGTCGCGGTCGAGGTCGCCCCCGGGCGCCACGACGTCGAGCTCGGCGCCGAAGTTCGAATAGCCGGCCCTCTGCTTGCGCCCGTCCACCGCGCCCACGGCGATCACGTTCGGGAACGCGGCGGGATAATCCACGCGCCGCGCGCCGTCGTTGCCCGCCGCCGCCACCACGACGACCCCCGCGGCCTCGGCTCGGTCGAGGGCACGGCGCAACGTCTCGCTGGGGCTGGTCCCGCCCAGGCTCAGGTTGATCACCCGGACCGGCCGCTGGCCGTTCTGGCTGAAATTGATCGCGTAGTCGACGCCTTCCGCCACGTCCGAGAAGCGGCCAAAGCCGGATTCGTCGAGCACCTTGACGGGCATCAGGCCGCAGTCGAAGGCGAGGCCCGCCACGCCCTCGGTGTTGTTGGTGGCTTCGCCGATCGTGGAGGCGACGTGGGTGCCGTGGCCGTCGTCGTCGTTGGCGTGGTTGTCGCCGTTCACGAAGTCGAAGCCGGGCAGGAAACTCCGGCTGCCCCAGTCGGGGGCGCGGCGGAACGGCCCGAAGTCCTCGTAGGCGATGCCGGTGTCGAGCACCGCCACCGCGACGTTCGAGGCGCCGCGCTGGATGTCCCAGATGCGCTCGGCCCCGAGCAGGCGGAAGTGCCACTGGAGGCGGAACAGGCGATCGTTTGGCCGCAGCGACTTGCGTACGACACCGTTGGGCTCCGCGTACTCGACCTCGCGCATGCGGCCGAACTCCGCCACCGCGTCCTCGACGCTCACGCCGTCCTCCAGGAACACGACGTAGTGGCCACCCCAGCTCGACGGCCGGGCGCGCAGACCGCCCACCCCGCGGATCGCGCGTTCCGCCACGTTGTGGCTGGTGGCGGTGGCGAACTTGACGATCACCTGACCCGGCCAATAGGCCGGCATCGGGCCGCGCTCGCGGGCCAGAACGCGGAGACTCGAGGACGCGCGCACCGAGACGCCGGCGGGCAGCAGGCAGAGCATCAGCGCGAGGGCGCCCAGGAGTCGCTTCATCTTGCGAGTCTAGAGGTCGGCCCGGCGTGGAGTCAACGCGGGAAGCGCCTTGACGAAGAGCAGGGCCGAGGCGAAGAGCCCGCCCAGGAACAAGGCGGCGCCAAGCAGCGGGCGCGGGTCGGGTAACGAGCCGTCGAAGGGCTCGGCCAGGGGCACGCCAATGAAGGTGATGCCGTTGAGGGTGGCGTGGGCCAGGATCGCGGGTCCGAGCGCGCCCGTGCGCAGTCGGATGGCGGCGAGCCCCAGGCCCACCACGACGGCGAAGGGCACGCGGTAGAGGGAGACTCCACCGCCGGTGAGGTCGACGTGAATCGCGCCGAACAGCAACGACGACAGCAGCGCGGCCGCCGGGGCGCCCCGCTTCAGGAACGCCGGCAAGACGGTGCCGCGGAACACGAGCTCCTCGCACACGGCGGGTGCCACGGCGATCGCCAGCAGGGAGAGCCCGGTGTCGAGTGGCCCGCTGGGCTTCAGCAGGTCGTGGAGGCGCTGGAAGGCGTCGAGGTACCCGGGCGGCGGTTTCCACAGCGTGTACTGCAGCTCGAACAGGCCGAGGCTCAGCGCCCACAAGCTGGCGCCCAGGGCGACCGAGGCGAAGGCGGTTCGGGACGTGACGGGGCGCAGTCCCACCCCGTCCGGGAGGTTCACCCGCAGCAGGATCAGCGCGACCAGCGCCGGCAGCGCCAGGAACAGCTCCGACCAGACGAGCAGGGTCCGAATGCCGAAAGAGCCGCCGAGCTTCGCCCAGAGGCCCATCGAGAGAAAGCCGGCGACCACGACGAGTGGGGCCAGAGCGGCGGGAAGCGCGTGTCGCGCGGACCTTTCGGGGCTCACGGGCCTGGCATTATAGGCGCCGCGTCGCGTAAGCTAGACGTTTTGCAGCGACGCGACCGGAGGGCGTGAGGGGCGTGGCACACGGCAGCGAGGCGGGCCGGCGAATCGCCGCGGCGCGGCGGCTGTTCGTACTGACCGGCGCCGGTGTCTCGGCCGAGAGCGGCGTGCCGACCTTCCGCGGACCGGAGGGCCTGTGGCGGGACTACCGGCCCGAGCAGCTCGCCACCCCGGACGCCTTTGCCCTGGATCCGCTCCTGGTCTGGGAATGGTATGCCTGGCGCCGCGAGCGTCTCGCCCCCCTCCGGCCCAACGCGGCGCACCGGGCGATCGCCAAGCTCGAGTCGCGCACGCCCGGCTTCCTGCTCGCCACCCAGAACGTGGACCGGCTGCATCAGGCGGCAGGCAGCCGGAGGCTGGTGGAGCTTCACGGCAGCTTGTGGCAGGTACGTTGCCCAGACTGCGGCTTCGAGGCCGAGGACCGGCGCGTGCCGCTCGCCGAGCTGCCGCCGCGCTGCAGCTGCGGTGGTGTGCTCCGGCCCGCGGTGGTGTGGTTCGGCGAGGCCTTGCCGCGGGCGGCGCTGGCGGCCGCGCTGGAGGCCGGGGGGTCGGCGGACGTTGTGCTGGTCGTGGGCACCTCGTCGGTCGTGTACCCTGCGGCCGCGATCGCGCCCGCGGCTCGCGCGCGGGGAGCGTACGTCATCGAGGTGAACCCGGAGGAGACCGCGCTCACGCCGCTGAGTCATGCGTCGTTTCGGGGCCTGGCCGCCCAGATCCTGCCGCGCCTCGTGTCGGACGCGGCATGAGCGCGTTTTCGACCTTGGAACCGGCCGAGCGTCCGCGCGAGCGGCTCTCGCGCTTCGGCGCGGCTGCGTTGTCGAACCGGGAGTTGTTGGCTCTGGTCGTGGGGACCGGCACGCAACGGGCTTCGGCGTTGGATGTGGCCGATGCGCTGCTGGCGGCCGGCCTGCACGACCTGGCCGCACGATCCCTGGCGGACTTCGAGCGCCAGCGCGGCCTGGGCCGCGCCAAGGCGACGCGCCTCCTGGCGGCACTGGAGCTCGGCGCGCGTGTCGCCTCGGGGACGGGCGGGGCGCGGCCCCAGTTGAGTTCGGCGGCCCAAGTCGCGCGCCACCTGTTGCCGCGTTACGGGGCGCGGCCCGTCGAGACCTTCGGCCTGCTGGCCCTCGACGTGCGGCGGCGGCTGCGCCACGAGGTGGTGATCTCCGTGGGCTGTCTCACCGCCAGCCTGGTGCACCCGCGCGAGGTGTTCCAAGAGGCGATCGCCGGACGCGCCGCCGCCATCATCGTCTTCCACAACCACCCCTCCGGCGACCCCGAGCCGTCCACCGAGGACCTGGCCCTGACGCGCCGCCTCGCCTCGGCCGGCGCCCTGCTTGGGATCGAGCTGCTGGATCACGTAATCCTCGGGGCGGGACGTTACCTGAGCCTGCGCGATCGAGGCGTGTTCTAGGCATGGGACGCCTCGTCTACTTCGACTGCGCCTCGGGCGCCTCGGGTGACATGCTGCTGGGCGCCCTGGTGGATCTCGGCTTGCCCCTCGACTCGTTGCGCGCGGAGCTGCAGAAGTTGCCGTTGCGCGGTTACCGGCTCGAGGCGCGGCGCGTGCATCGCTCCGGGCTGCACGCCACGAAGCTGGACGTGGTCGTCGAGCACGGGCCGGCGGTCGATGATGGCCAGGGCCACGAGCACGGGCGCCGGCTGCAGCAGATCGTGCACTGGATCACGTCCTCCGGGCTCGAACCAGCAGTCAAGGAGCAGTCGTCGCGGCTCTTCCAGCGCCTGGCCGAGGCCGAGGCCGCGGTGCACGGCACGACGCCGGACGAGGTCCACTTCCACGAGGTCGGCGCCGTCGACTCCATTGTGGACATCGTCGGCGGCGTGATTGGGCTCTCCTGGCTCAGGGCCGATCGCTTCGCCGCCTCGTCCCTCAACCTCGGCAGCGGCACCGTCAGCACGTCCCACGGGGTGTTCCCCGTGCCCGCGCCGGCGACCGCGCGGCTGGTGATGGGCGTGCCCGTGTACGGCGCCGGCGAGGGCGAGTTGCTCACGCCCACCGGGGCCCTGTTGGTGACCAGCTACGCGACGGCGTACGGCCCTCTGCCCGTGATGCGCCCCGAGCACGTGGGCCACGGGGCCGGAGCGCGGGAGACCCCGGGTCGCGCCAACGTCCTTCGCCTCCTGGTGGGGGAGGAAGGCCAGGACGTCGGCGAGCGGATCCTGGTCCTCGAGGCCGAAGTGGACGACATGTCGCCGCAGCTCTTCGGGCCGCTGCTGGAACGCCTGCTGGGCGCGGGCGCACTCGACGCCTACCTGACGCCGATACACATGAAGAAGAGCCGCCCGGGGGTATTGATCACCACGCTCGTCAACCCGGTTCGCCGGGAGGCGATCGAGGGCGTGCTCTTCTCCGAGACCACCACCCTGGGGGTGCGCCGCCAGGAATGGGACCGCACCGCGCTCGAACGCGAGACGATCACGGTCCCCACGCCCTACGGTCCGATCCGCGTCAAGCTGGGGCGCCGGGCGGGGCGCGTGGTGAACGCCCAGCCGGAGTTCGACGATTGCGAGCGCGCAGCGGAGGCCAACGGCGTGCCCGTGAAGGAGACCTTCGCCGCCGCCATCGCCGGCTACCGCAACCGTCCCTGAGGGCAAGCCTTGCGCTACTTCCTGAGCACCCCGATCTACTACGTGAACGACGTGCCCCACGTGGGACACGCCTACACCACGATCGCCGCCGACGCGTTGACCCGGGCCCGGCGGCTGCGGGGCCAGGACGTGTTTTTCCTGACCGGGACCGACGAGCACGGCCAGAACATCGAGCGGATCGCCCGCGACAAGGGCATCTCCGAACAGGAGCACTGCGACCGCATCGCCGAAGTGTTCAAGCAGCTCTGGGAGCGGCTCGACATCCGCTACGACCGCTTCATCCGGACCACCGAGGACCTGCACCGGCGCGGCGTGCTGAGGTTGTGGTCGCGCCTGGTGCAGGCGCGGGCGCCCGACGGGACGGACGCCGTGTATCGAGGCAAGTACGCCGGCTGGTATTGCCCGCGCTGCGAGGCCTTCAAGGACGAGGACGAGCTCCGGCAGCCCGGCAACGTGTGTCCGGACCACGAGCGGCCGTGCGAGTGGACGGAGGAGGAGAACTTCTTCTTCCGGCTCTCCTCCTACGCCGGCTGGCTGCGGGACGCGATCACCTCGGGCCGGCTGCGCATCGATCCGGAGGTGCGCCGCAACGAGGTGCTGTCGCTGGTCGAGCAGGGCCTCAAGGACTTCAGCGTCAGCCGCGCCCGCGTGAAGTGGGGCATCCCCGTCCCCGAACAACCGGACCACGTGCTCTACGTCTGGGTCGATGCGCTCTCCAACTACGTCACGGCCCTCGGCTACGCGGACGGTGACCCGCTCTTCGGGCGCTACTGGCAGGGCGGAGAGGGCGAGCGGCTGCATTTGATCGGCAAGGACATCATCCGCTTCCACTGCCTCTACTGGCCCGCCATCCTGCACGCTGCGGGCCTGCTGCCCCCCAGCCGGGAGTTCGTCCAGGGCCACATCACGAAAAACGGCCGCAGGCTGAGCAAGACCACGGGCAACGTCATCGATCCCCACGCGCTTCTGGAGCGACACGGTCCCGACGCGGTGCGTTATTTCCTGCTGCGCGAGGGCGTCTACGGCCAGGACTGGGACTACACCGATGCGGCTTTCGTCACGCGTTTCAACGCCGACCTCGCCAACGACCTCGGCAACCTGGTCTCCCGCGCGCTCACGATGGTGGCGAAGTACTGCGATGCCAAGGTGCCCAGGGGCGCGCCGGCCGCGGGCCGGAGTTGGCCGCTGGAGGCGGTCCTGGCGCGTTATGAAGACCTGGACTTCAGCGGCGCGCTCGCAGACGTGATGGCGCGCGTGAGCGTGGCCAACCAGTCGATCGTGAACTTCGAGCCCTGGGTCGCCGCCAAGGATCCGGCCCGCCGGCAGGAGCTCGACGCGTTTCTCTACGAGCTGCTCGAGGAGGTGCGCCTGGTCGCCGTGCTGGTCTCGCCGGTGATGCCCCGGGCGGCCGGGCGCATCTTCGCCATGCTGGGTACCGAGGGCCCCGGCCCGGCGGACCTCGCCTGGGGCCGCCTGCAGCCTGGCCGGCCCCTGGGCCAGATCGAACCCCTGTTCCCCCGCATCGAGAAGAAGGACCGTATCGAGAAGAAGGAGGAGACGCCCGTGACCGACGCTTCCATGCCCGCCGGCGCACAGCCGGCTGGAGACGCGCCTGTCGAGCCTCGCATCGACATCGCGGAGTTCGCGAAACTGGATCTGCGCGTGGCGCAGATCCAGTCCGCCGAGAAGATCCCCGGCTCGAAGAAGTTGATCCGCCTGCAGGTTGACCTCGGAACCGAGACCCGCCAGGTCGTCGCCGGCATCGCGGATGCCTATGCGCCGGAGGCGCTGGTCGGGAAGAAGGTTGCGCTGGTCGCCAACTTGAAACCCGCCAAGTTGATGGGCGTGGAGTCGAACGGCATGGTGTTGGCCGCGTCGGTTGACGGCAAGGCGGTGCTCACGGCCTTCGACGCCGACGTCGCGCCCGGGACCAAGATCAAGTAACGGCGGCGGCCAACCACGGCGGCGCGTAGAGAATACCGGGGAATGAGACGGCCTCGCGTTGTCCTTGGCTCGCTCCTTCCGGGCCTCTGTGTCTGTGTGGTGGTCGTGCCAGGTTGTGGGGGAACGCATCCGAAGGCGGTGGTGTACGACCTGGCGGAGCGGCTGCCCGTGGCCGAGCGCTGGTCCTCGCGGGAGCTGCTGCTGTTCGGGACCCCGGCCGCCGAGCCGCACCTGGCGGCCGGTTTCTTCCGCGAAGCCGGCGCGGCGCAGGGCGACCGATTCGCCTGGGCGGGCCGCGAGGCCGAGTTGTCCCTCACCTGGGCCGCGACCAGGCCGCGTGCAGCGGTCCTCGACGTCGCGCCCTACGCGGGCGTCAAGGGTCAGAGCGTCGAGGTGTTCCTGAACGGTGTCTCGGTGGCGCGCCTGGCCCTGAACGACGCGCGCTTCCGCTATGCGATCCCGCTCCCCGCCCCGGCGCAGCGGGCCGGGGAGAACCGACTGCGCTTCGTGTTCGCGGGCAGCGCCTCGCCGTCGCGGGCCGACCCCAGGAACCTGGACCTGCGCCAGCTGGCCGCGGCGTTTTTCGCGCTCACGGTCGGCTCCGCCGACGACCCTGCTCTGGACGACCTCCTCGGGCGCGAGGCCCCCCGGCCCTTCGCGTTGTCCGTGTCGGCGGGTGTCCCCGTGATCGAAACGGTGGGCCCGTCGGTGGCGCGTTTCGCACTGCGGCTACCCCAGGCGGCCGAGTTGCGTTTCACGCCGGAGCTGCACCCGGCCGCCAGGACCGCGGCGGCGTCGGCCTCGTTCCGCGTCAGCGTCGAGGCCGAGGGCGCGGCCGAACGAGAGCTGTGGGGCCGCGTGATCGGCGCGGAGGCGGGGCCCTCGGCCGAGGTCAGGCTGCGGCTGCCCGGCCGGCCCGGGGACATCGTGCGCCTCGGCCTCCACACGGGCGGCGGGCCTGCCGCCCGCTTCGCTTGGGGCGTGTGGCGCGCGCCACGCGTCCTGGGACGGGCCGGCGACCCCAGCGTGGAGCGTCCGGTCTACGGCGCCGACGAGGAGCGACGCGCGGACCCGCTGCGCCAGCGCCTCGCGCAGGCGAACGTGATCTTCGTGATCCTCGACGCCGCCCGCGCCCGTCAGCTCGGGGCCTATGGCTACTCGCGGCCCACCACACCGGCGATCGACCGCCTGGCGGCCGAGGGCGTCGTGTTCGAGACCGCCACCACGCCGGCCGTCTACACGCTCGGCGCCATGTCTTCGATCTGGACCTCGCAGCACCCCGATCGTCACCACAGCGAGGTGTCCTTCTCCGCGCGGCTGCCCAGGGACCGGCTCACCTTGGCCGAGTTGTTGAGCGCGCGCGGCGTGGCCACCGCGGGCTTCGTCGCCAACGCCGTCGCGGGTGCGAGCTTCGGTTTCGAGCGCGGCTTCTCCGATTTCAGGGAGATCTACAAGGACTTCGGGAGCGGCGCGGCGGGTTTCCTGAAGGCCGTGCCCCCGTGGGTCGCGGGCAAACGTGATCGCCGCTTCTTCCTGTACCTCCACTTCCGCGAGCCGCACTTCCCCTACGACCCGCCACCACCCTTCGACACGGCCTTCGGTGGGGAGGGGCCGATCGCGAAAGACTCCCGCGGGGATGCGGCGTTCTTCACCGACCTCAACCAGGGTCGTCGGAAGCCGGCGCCGGGGGAGATCGAGCACCTGGTGCGACTCTACGACGGCAACCTTGCCTATGCCGACCAGCAGTTCGGCCTGTTGCGGGAGTCCCTCGAAGCGGCGGGAGTCTGGGACCGGAGCGTGGTGATCGTCGCCGCCGACCACGGCGAGGCGTTGTTCGAGCACGGCTGGATCGGGCACAACGTGCAGCTCTACGAGGAGAGCGTCCACGTGCCGCTGATCCTGCGCCTGCCGGGTGGCCCGCGGGGTCAACGCATCGACGGCCTCGTGGACCTGCTCGACGTCGCGCCGACGATCGCCGACATCTTCGGCGCGGGTGGCCGCGGTGGGGGCGCCGCCGGCTTCGAGGGCCGCAGCCTGCTGCCAGCCATCGCGGGGGCCCCCGGCAAGCCCGCGCTGCTCTCGCGCACGGTGTGGGACCGGCCGCGTTACGCGTTGCGCGACCCGGACCACAAGTTCCTGTGCGACACGCGCACCGGACAGGAGGAGCTGTACGACCTTCGAGCGGACCCTGGCGAACGCACGAACCTGGTGCAGCTGCAGCCGGTGCGCAGCGCTTTCTACCGGCAGACCTTGCACCACTGGATCGCCGGCCTGGGCAGGCCGGGAGACACCGGCCGCGGAGAGGAGGCGACCGTGACTCGAGAGCAGTGCCAGAACCTCAAGGCGCTGGGCTACCTGGATCCGAACACGCCATGTCCGGAGAGCTGACCCTGACGCCCATCGGCCAGGTGCGCAGCCCCTTCCGCGACACCCACGAGATACCGAAGGGGCCGGGAGCGGAGCATTCGGCCGAGGGGACGATCGAGGTGCTGCCGGAGTACGCCGGCGGCCTGCGGGACATCGAGGGTTTCTCCCATCTCTACGTGTTGTGGGTTTTCCACCGTTCGGGAGACTACGAGCTCGTCGGCACGCCGCCCACCGACGACCGCCCCCACGGCGTGTTCGCGACGCGTTCCCCGCGCCGGCCCAACCCGATCGGACTCTCGGTCGTCGAGCTGCTCGGTCGCGACGGCCCTCGGCTGCACGTCCGCGGGGTCGACATGCTGGACGGAACGCCGGTTCTCGACCTCAAGCCGTACCTCTCGAGTGTGCCACCCGAGCGGCTGCGCCGCGGCTGGCTGGCCGAGGCGGAGGAGCGGCGTGTTGCCGCGGAGAAGAAGACATGAGACTGAGCCTCAACCTCGTGCTCCTGCTGGCCACGCCGAGCGCCAGCCCCGCGGAGCGACGTGTCCCGTTCTGGCCGGATCTGGTGCCGGAGGCGATCCAGCGGGCCGTCGCCGGGACCGCCGCCCTCGAGACCGTGCGGGAGCTCAGTCGCTTCCATCGCGTGCAGGGATCACCCGGCTTCGCGGCGGCGGCGGAGCACCTGCGGCGCAAAGCGGCCGCGGCGGGTTTGTCCGACGTGGTGGTCGAGCGTTTCCCGGCCGACGGCACCACCCGCTACGCGCACTTCCGCAGCTACCTCGGCTGGGAGGGGACTTGGGCGACGCTGGACGAGGTCGCGCCGCGCCCGCAGCCCCTGGCCCGGTTCCCGGATCTGCCCGTGGCCCTGGCCGACTACAGCCAGCAGGCCGACCTCAGCGCCGAGCTGGTCGAGGTCGGCCCAGGGACCGCGGCGCGGGACTACGACGGCCGCGACGTGAAGGGCAAGCTGGTGCTGGCGAGCGGCGCCCTCCCCGCGGTCCACCGCATGGCGGTCGAGGAGCGCGGCGCCGCCGGGTTCCTCTCGGACTACCCGAACCAGACCAGCGCCTGGTCCGGAGACGACCGCGACCTGGTGCGCTGGGGTCACCTCTCGCCCTACCAGCTCCAGAACACCTTCGCGTTCATGGTGTCGAAACGGCAGTCCGAGGGCTTGCGGACGCGGCTGCGCGCGGGGGAGCGGATCACGCTGCGCGCGCGCGTCGAGGCGCGCATGGTCCCGGCCACCTACGACGTGGTCTCCGCGACGATCAGCGGCTCCGACCCCACGGCCGGCGAGATACTGCTGACCGCCCACCTCTGCCACCAGTCCGCCGGGGCCAACGACAACGCCTCGGGCAGCGCTGCCATCCTGGAGGTCGCCCGGGCCCTGCAGTCGGCGATCCGCGAGGGCGCGCTGCCGGCGCCGAAGCGCACGCTGCGTTTCGTGTGGACGCCCGAGATCGCCGGCGCACAAGCCTGGCTCGTCCGGCATCCCGAGCTCGTGCCCCGCCTCCGCGCCGGCATCCACATGGACATGGTGGGCGGCCTGCTCGCGACCACGCGCGGCACCTTCCACCTGTCGCGGACCGCGGCGTCGCTGCCCCACGTGGCGAACGTCGTCGCCGGGGCCTTCTTCGACGAGGTGGTGGCGGCGTCCACGAAATACGCGGAGCGCGGCGGCGATGCCGTCGCAGGTTTCGTGTCGCCCGGCGGGTCGCGGGAGGTTTTCCTCGGCGACGTCCGCGCACTCGAGATGGGCAGCGACCACGAGGTGTTCCAGGCCGGGGGCTGGGGCGTTCCGATGTTGTACTTCCACGACTGGCCCGACGTGACGATCCACACCCACAAAGACCAGCCCGAGAACCTCGACGCGACCAAACTCGGACGTGTGGCCTACATGGGCGCAGGCATCGCGTACACGCTGGCGGCGCTTCCCGAGGCGGAGGCGCCGCTGCTGCTGGCGCTGCTCCGAGCCGAGGCGGAGCAGGCGCTGGCCCGGGCCCGGCTGCGGGTGGCACTGTCGCCGGGCGGTCGCGACGCGCTGCTCGCGCTACGCGAGGCGATCGCCCAGGCGCTCGAGACGCTGCGCAGCTTGACGGTCTTGTGGCCGTCCGTGGCGCCCGCGGCGCGGGAGCTGGAGGCCCGGCTGGCCGCCGAGACGCCCAGGCTCGAAGTCTCTCGTGATGCCGACCCCCGCATCCCCGTGCGCAGCGCGGAGGTCCGCGGTCCACTGGGCGTGTACTATTACGACCATCTCGAGGCGCAAGGCGTCGGCGCCGTCGGTGATGCCAGCGCGGCGTCGCTGGATGATGACCGCATCACGTACGAGGCGTTGAACCTGACCGACGGCCGCCGCACGCTCGGTGAGATCCGAGATGTCCTGACGGGCCGCTACGGCCTCGTGGCGATGCCCGATCTCTCGGCCTATTTCGACCGCTTGGCACGGGCGGGCGTGGTGTCCTTCAAGTAGGGCGCACCCGGATCGCCTCCGCCACCACCCGCTCCAGCGCCAGGGTGGTCTCGCCGACCTCGATCACGAAGGCGGGCTGGCGCTGAACCAGGGTGAGCTGAACGCCGGGCACGAGCCCCTGGGCGGTCAGGCCGGCGAGCAGGGAGCCATCGCCCTCCAGGCGGTCGACGGTCGCCGCGTCGCCGGGCTCCAGGTCCGCGAGGGTTCCCGGCTTCGAGGCATGGCGGAAGACGCGCCGCACCCAACGGGCGAGCAGACTCCACTCTTCGTCGGGCATGGAGTGGCCGCAGCGCGGGCAGTGATGGGTGCGGCAGCCCCCGAGCGCCATCGGACAGCCGGAGACCTGGCAGGCCGCGCCGCCGGGCTCGAACTCGAAGCTGCAGATCGGGCAGTTGATCGTCGTCAACGCGCGCCTCCGATGCCCAGAGCCAGCAACACGAGCCTGGCCGCGGCCCCACCCAGGATCGCCACCGGGAAGACCACCCCGGCGATGGCTGCCGCCACTCGGACCCCGCGCTCCTTCGCGATCACGAGCAGGTTGGCGACGCAGGGGATGAAAAGCGTGATGCTGACCATGGCCACCACGGTCTGGGCGCTGGTGAGGGCGCCCTCCCGCGACATTTCGAACAGGCGTGTGGCCGCGAAGTCGCGGCGCAGGAAGCCGATCAGGAACGCCGCCGAGGCGTCTGCGGGCAGGCCCAGGAGCGTGACCACCACGGGCTCGCCGATGCGGATCACGCTGGCCAGGGCGCCGCTTCGGTCGAGCACGAACAACGCCAGAGTCCCGACCAGGAACAGGGGCAGGGCCTCCTTCAGGTACCACTCGACGCGGGCCCCGGTCTTGGCCAGGACGTTCTCGAGGGACGGACGCCGCAGCGGCGGCAACTCGAGCAGGAACGGGGCGCGCTCGCCGGGCAGGAGCCGCGAGGCCAGCAAGCCGACCGCCAGCAGCACCGTCGCCACGGCGCCCGCCCACACGAAACCCGCCAGGGGCGGCACGACCGACAACATCGCGAGTATCACGCCGAGTTGGGCCGAACACGGGATGCCGAGGGCGAGCAGCAGCGTCGCCAGCACGCGTTCCTTCCGCGTGTGCAGGATGCGGGTGGTGAGGGTCGCCATGGTGTCGCAACCCAGGCCCAGCACCATGGGCAGGACCGCCTTGCCGTTCAGCCCCAGCAGGCGGAAGCCACGGTCCGCCATCACCGCGATCCGCGGCAGGTAGCCGGAGTCCTCGAGCAGCGCGAAGGCGAGGAAGAAGGTCGTGACGATCGGCAGCACGATTGCGAGGCCGTAGGAGAGGCCCATGGTCACGAGCCCGTAGGGCCCAGCCACGAGTTCACGCAGCAGTGTCGGCAGCGGCGCGGCCAGCGCCACCACGAAGGGCGAGACCAGGCCGCCGAAGAACCTCTCCTCCAGCAGCTCGACGAGCACCTGGGCACCGAACAGGCCGACGAAGCCGAACAGCGAGCCGAGGACGGCGAGCAGCACTGGCCAGCCCCATACCGGATGGACGCTGATTCGCCCCAGCCGGACCAGCCAGGCCGGCGCTGCTCGGGGCGTGGTGGCGACCCTGTGCGTCAGCTGACGCGCCTCGTCGAGCAGGGTCTCGTGGTAGCGGGCCACGAGCTCGGGGGCTGCGGGCTGTCCTTCGAGCCACGCCGTGACGTGGGGCGACACCCCACCGGGCAGCGGCAGATGGTTGCGCGGGACGCGGGCCCGGGGCAGCGCCTCGGTCAATTCGGAAATGCCCTGCCGGCGGGTCGCCACGGTCGCGACCACCGGAACCTGGATCAAATGGGCCAGCGCCTCGAGGTCGAGGCGCACGCCCCGCGCCTCGGCTTCGTCGATCATGTTGAGGGCGAGGACCGTGGGCAATCCGAGCTGGCCGAGCTGGAACGTGAGCAGGAGCGCGCGGCGCAGGTTCTTGGCGTCGGCGACCTGCACCACCACGCTGCCAGGCAACGCGCGGGCCGCGCGCACCACCGTCGCGGCCACCCGCTCGTCCTCGCTCCCGCCCACCAGGCTGTTGAGGCCGGGGGAGTCCACGACGCGGATGCCGCCGCTCGACGTCCCGTAGGCCAGCTCGACGGTGGTGCCCGGATAGTTCGAAACGGTGGCCCGCAGGCCCGTCAGGGCTGAGAAAAGCGCGCTCTTGCCGACGTTGGGGTTTCCGACCAGAACGACCTGTCGCGGAGCCGCGTCCACACGAACTTGGAATCCAAGTTCAATGCCACTGGAGGCGAGCTCGCAAGTGGCCGTGCACCCACGCGATAGGGCTGGCTCCACGCACGATGTGCGCCGCGGGCGTCGGCGGAAGCGCCGAATTCGCGTCGGGCGAGCGTGGCGGGCCGTCCCGTCACCTTCGTGCTCACGGTCCGTCACCGACAGGCAGTTCCACTGCTCAGACGATCTTCGTTCCCTGTGGCGGCTTCGGCTCGGCCACGGTCTCGTAGAACCAGATCTGGTAGCCGTACGGGTCCATCACCGCGAACGTGCGGTCGCCCCACCACTGGGTCTCGAGGGGGAGCGTCACCCGCACGTCCCGCCCGCGTACCTCGTCGTGGAGCGCATCCACATCGGAGACCTCCAGGTAGATCTCGACCGGCCGCTTGGCCGAGGACGGTCCGGTGCCGCCCAGGGGCTCCTGCGGTCGCATGAGCATCACCTTTGCGCCGTCCCGCACGACCGTGCAGAAGTCGAACTGCCCGTCTTTTCCAACGACCCCCATCATGTGCTGGAACCCCAGCTTCTCGACGTAGAAGGCCCGCAGCGAGTCCACCGAGTCGACCGTGATCATGGGCATCACCGCTTTGGATGCTGGCTGGCTCATTCGTTCCTCCATTTCGTGACACCCGCAAGGTAGGCGCGCCGCCTTTGACTTTCAACTACTTTGAGTGGTAGAGAACCTCGAGATGCGGCTCCAGGAGGCGGCCCTTCTCGACGACCTCAAGTTCTCGGTCTACGAGAAGAAAGCCCTTCTCGCTCTAGTGGATCTCGGAATGGCGGACGCCGCTTCGCTCTGCCGTGAGGCCGAGATTCCGTCGTCGAAGGTCTACCGCGCGTTGGAGCGGCTGATCGACCTGGGCCTGGCCCAGATCCGGCCCGCGCGGCCGAAGTTGTTCGCGAGCCCGCCCGCCGACGTGGTGGTGGACCGGCTGATCGAGTTGTCGCGGGAGAAGGCCGAGCGTTTCGCGGTGGCTGCCGAGTCGTTGCGACGTGGGTTCTCCAGCAAGGCGCCCCGCCTGCGCGGCCGCTCGACGGTCGTCGACCTGGCCCTCGGACACGAGAGCCACGTCAGGAGGCACCTGACGCGGCTGACGGCCGCCCGGCAGCGCATCCTGTCCTACCTGGAGCAGGGGGACCTGCAGGCGATCGACCGTGCCGTGTCGGACGGGTTTCCCGTGTTGCGGCGGATCAGCCGGAACGCCGCGAAACACGGCCTCGAGCATCGGGTGGTCTTCGGATTCAGCCTCCAGACCGCCCCGAAACTGACGGAGTTCCTGCGAAAGCACCGCAACGACTTGGGGCACGCGACCGGGATCCGCTACTCCGGAGAGCTGGGGCATCCCTTCCACGTGATCGACGAACGGACCGTGGTGCTTCCCCTCGATCACCCCTTCGTGCCCGAGGGGCGATTCGCCTCGATGCTGGTCGAGGACGGCGAGCTCGCTCAGAACCTGGCCACCGGGTTCGAGGGACTGTGGCGCAAGGCGATGCGCGACCTCCGGGAGATCGATTTTCACCCCGGGCGCCGAGGAGGGTGAGCGGCGACGCGGCGGGGACCACTTCCCGGCGCCGCCTCGGCCTCAGCGACGCGCCGTCCCGCTGCGCGTGCTCGGAGCTCGCGCGACCCGCCTGGGCCTGGCCCCGGACCCGGGGCTCCGCTTCGAAGCCCGCTTTTTCGGGGCCTGGGGGCGCAGGGCCTCGACCTCGAAGAGGGGTGCCACCACCTGCCGGGCCGCGGTCTCCCGCACGATCTCCTCCAGGCTCCGACGCAGCTCCCGCAGCCGGGGCGCCGCCATTGCGACGAGGGCCTGACGAAGACCCAACTGGATCGGCGATGGGCTCTTGCGGAGGATCCGGCGACCCAGCGGGGTCAAGGAAAGCCGGATGCCCCTCCGGTCGTCGCGATCCACCGCGCGCCGGACCGCACCGCGCTCCTCGAGCCGGTCCACGATGCCCGAGACGGTGGAGGGGTGCGCGAAGATGCGCTCGGACAACTCCCCGAGCGACAGGGCGGGCTCCCTGTCCAGGATCGTGAGGGCCCACACCTGCGGGCCGGAGAGTCCGGTCCGCCGGAAGATCGCCTTGGAGTACTCCTGGATCGCCTTGAAGAGGCGCCGCAGGTTGTTGACCACCTCCGCGGCGTCGTCGGCCTTGGCCCCGGGCCCGAGAGCCGGGCTCATTGGGTCTTCCGCCCGCCGGTTGCCCGCATCGTGATGCGCCAGTTCATGGAGGCGTGATGCTACCACGGAGCCGCGCCTCTATGCTTTGAGTTCAAAACAATTCAGGGATTAGGATGGGTTGGCGGACCCGGGCGCGGACGGCGCGTGGGGCGTCGGCTCGGTCTCCGGGTAGGGAAACGCGATCCCGCGTCGGTGGAGCTTGAGCGTGTAGATGCTCTGGGGCAGCAGGCGGTGGGAGACGGACACGCTCGCGACGGTCGCGGCCATCAGGGGCAACATGATCTTGTAGTCGTTGGTCATCTCGAACAGGATCAGGAGCGCCGTGGTGGGCGCCTTGGCGGCCGCCGCGAAGAAGGCCGCCATGCCCACCATCGCGTAGGCCCCGGCGCCACCCGTCCAGTCCGGGAAAAGCGAGTGGACCAGCGTGCCAAAAGCTCCGCCGAGCATGGCGCCCATGTACAGGCTGGGCGCGAACACGCCGCCGGAGCCGCCGGATCCCAGGGTGGCGCAATTCGCGATCATCTCGGCCGCGAAGAGGCCGAGCAGCAGCTCCCAGGGGAAACGCACCCAGAGCGCGGACTCGATGGCGGGGAAGCCGGTGCCATAGACCTGCGGGAAAAACCGGAGCACGAGCCCCACCAGCAGTCCTCCCACGGCGGGCTTCAGATGGTCGGGGAAGGCCCAGGCACCGAACACGTCCTCGGAGCGGTAGAGAAGCCGCACGTAGGCGAGCGCCGCCAGCCCCGCCAGCAGCCCCAACAGGAAATAGAGCAGCAGCTCGGCCGGGCTGGACAACTCGTAGGCCGGAACCAAGAAGGCCGGATGGTTCCCGAGGAACGACCGGGCGACGATGCAGGAGCTCAGTGACGTGAGAAGCACGAGCAGGAAGTCCGCATGGAAACGTCCCATCAGGACCTCCGCCGCGAAGATGGCGCCTGCGATCGGTGCGTTGAACGTGGCCGCGATGCCGCCCGCGGCGCCACAGGCCACCAGGGTGCGCACGCCCCTCGTGGAGAGCCTGGCTCCCTGCCCGATCAGGGAGCCGAGCGCCGCTCCGATCTGGACCATGGGTCCCTCGCGCCCGGCCGCGCCGCCGAAGCCGATCGTCAGCGATGATGCGAGCACCTTGACCATCACGACGCGCTGGCGGATGCGCCCCCCGCGGCTGGAGAGGGCGGTCATCACCTCCGGCACGCCGTGCCCCTTCGCCTCCCTCGCAAACCGCTCGATCAGCGGTCCCGCCAGCAGGCCGCCGGCCGCGGGCAGCAGGACCAGGTTGGCCGGGCCGAAGACCTGCAGCGCCGATCCGAGCCCCTCCCGAGCGAAGTGGCCGATGGCGGTCAAGATCCGGATGAATGCCACCGAGCCGAGCGCCGTCAGCACGCCCACGCCAACCGAGAGCAGGATGAGGTAATTCTGGGAGGGCAGGAAGGAGCTGCGGAACCATATGGTCGTCCAGCCCCAGGCCGGAGCGCTCGGGGCCGCTCTGCGGCCGAGCCGCCGCATCGCGCGCAGCCGTGAGGCGACGCGTTCGAAAAGACGCCTCCAGCCGTCGGCGACTCGCACGGGTGATTTATGTCCCTTCGGCGGGCAAGGCCACGAGCTTGACGCGGTCCTTGCGCTGCAACGTGAGTACGATCGGAGTGCTGTGTGGCTCGAAGGCTGAGAGACCGCGCAGGATCTCGCGGCGGTCTCCTCCGCTGCCATCCACCCTGAGGATGCGGTCGCCCGCTCGGAGGCCCGCGTGTTGCGCCGGGCTGCCGGGCGCGACCTCGGTTACGCTCCATGCCAGCGACGGCTCGCCGCCAGGCGTCGCGGCAGGGACCCACGCCATGCTGAAGCCGATCTCGGGGAGCGAGACGGGCGGCTCGCCCAGGGGACGACAATCGGGCCCGGGCATCCGCGTGCGACCGCTCAGCACGCGCCGGCCCCGTCGGACGAGGTAGGGCACCAGTGCGCCGGGTCGAGCTGCGTCGTACGAGCGCTCGAACTCCGCGGCGTCCCGGACCTCCTGCCCGTTCCATTCGAGGAGCAGGTCACCAGCCCGAATCGACGGCTCCGGCACGAAGGCCTCTGCGTACACTCCTTCCACGGCCACGCCGGCCCGAAATCCGACGCCTTTGCGCACGGTGTCGTCGAGGTCGGCCACTTCGAGGCTCCGGCAGTTCGGATCGGCGCGCAGGCGCTCGATGGTCGCGAGCAGGATCTCCGCAGAGACGAGCCGGATGCTGCCGCGTGCTCCGAAGGCCGCTCCCACCAGCTTGCCGTCGAGGTCCACGATGGCGGCGGCACGTGTCGCCGCCGGCAAGCGGAGCGAAACGTCCAGGGAGTCGACGCCCCGCGGCCCTTCGCCCCGGGGCACCGGCGCCGCAACGGAGACGAGATGGCCGGGAATGACTTCGGGCCTGTCGCGGTGGTCCAGGCTGACCGCCGCCACGAGCATGCCGGTGTGGAGGGAGGCCGGGTCGGCGGCCCGAAGGGCCTTGTCCGCGACGGGCGGGTCGAGCTCGAAGAGTGCGATCCCCTCCATCGCATCCGCGGCCAGGAGCCTGGGCGACCCGGCTGCGGGGGCGCTCCCCGGAACCGCGCCGTCCGCGCCATCGATGGACGACACCGCCAGGCCGGGCCGAACGACGAGGGCCGGCGTGTTCTGCGATCCGACCAGCACGAACCCGGTCTTCACACCGTTGCCCAGCTGAAGCCAGTAGTCCGAGAAATAGGAGAGCGGGGTCTTCTCCAGCTCCGCGCGCAACACGCGCGCGCCGGTCTCCGGCGGGGGCGTCGATGTGGGCGAGACGGGGGCGTGCCGCCGGGCCGCACCGTGCAGGAGCACCGCGCCCACCACGACGGCCAAGGCCGCGACCACGAGCACGTTTCGGCCTCGCGGCGAGGCAAGAAACTGGCGGGGGCCGATCCGCTCACTCTTCATCGCACGTACGCCGTCGCCGGCATCCAGGTGAAGCTCAGAGGCACGCCACGCCGCTCGCCGCGATGGCGGAGGTGGCGCGCCCGCGCTGCGCTGCGACGGTCACTCGCCCTCGGGAGCCCGTTCCAGCCGCGGTTCGTTGACGACGTGGAGGGTTCGGGTCGGGAACGCGAAGCTGGTTCCGGCGCGCTCCACTACCTCCATGAACTGGAGCAGCACTTCCTGTCGGATCAACTGGAACTCGGGCCAGACCGCGGTCCGGAACCAGGCCATCACCTCGATGTCCAGCGAGCTGGCGCCGAACTCCTTGAAGCGCACGACGACGGCGTCAGGCCAGATCAGGGGATGTTTTCGGAGCACGGCCTCCACCCCCTCCAGGACCTGACGCATCTGGGCGGCGCTGGTCTCGTAGACGAGGCCGATGGTGCAGGCGAGGCGCAAGCGGTCACGAACGGTGTAGGACTCGAGGCGCATCTCGGCCAGCCGTCCGTTCGGGAAGGACACCAGCGTCCGGTCCAGGGTCCGGATGCGGGTGGAGCGCAGCCCGATGGCCTCGACCGTTCCGACGAAGTCCTCGACCTTGACGAAGTCGCCCACCCGGAACGGAGCATCGACCGCCAGGGACAGGGAGCCGAACAGGTTCTCGACGGTCTTCTGTGCGGCCAGCGCGAAGGCGAGGCCACCGAGTCCCAGCCCGGCCACCAGGCCCGCGACGGGGTAGCCGAGTTGCGAGAGCACCGCCACGGCGCCGACCGCGATCACGGCCACGCGGCCCAGGCGGATGCCGATGGAGAGCGCGGACTGCGCCGAGGCGTTCTGCGTCGCCCAGGACGACGTGCGCAGGGCCTCGCCGACCACTCCCACTCCGCACCAGAGCGCCCAGAACAAGGCGCCCAGCCCGAGCGTGCCGAGGGCGTGGCCGACGAACACCTGGGCGGGTGGATAAAGTGCCAGAGCGCGCGTCAGCGGATAGGCTGCGGCCACGGCCCAGGCCAGCACGACCGGGCCGGACAGGCTGTCGATGAGCGTGTCGTCCCAGGTGGCTCGCGTGCGCCGAACCACACGCGCCAGCAGCCGCAAGGTTCCCCAGCCCAGGAGCCGGCCCAGGCCCCAGGCCGCGAGGAGCAGGATCGGCAGGGCGGCCCATTGCCACCACGCCAGCTCGAGGGGTCCGGGCCGAAGCAGCGGATCGGGTAGACGCTCGCGAAGCCAGCGGTCGTCGAGGGTCCCGTACCAGCGGTCGATCCGAGCCACGGTTTCCGGCGAGAAAACCCAGTTCACCGACTCCTCGCCTTCGACCCGGACGAGACGCAGTGGGGCCTGGCGGCCGGCAAGCGGTATCGCCCCGACCTCCTCGACTGCGGTCGGGAGGCCGTCGGATTCGTTTCCCCCAGATGCCGGCGACAGCGATTCGACGTCGATCCAGAGATGCCGATCGAGGACCGCCTTCAGGCGGCGCGCCAACTCGGCGCCCCGCTCACGTTGGGTGGGGCGCAGCGCCAGGTAACGCGCCGCCGACTCGTAGTCGCCCTCACCGCAGCGTTCCAGGTACTGCCTGACCGCCTCCCTGGGGGAGTCCGGTGCGGGCTCCGGCTCCGCGTTCGGGGCCGGGCTGGGCTGGGCGCGGAGGGGGGCCGCGGCGGCGAGCAGGAGCAGTGCTCCGGCCGCCAGGCGCGTCAGGTGTCCGAGCCGCCGTGGGGATGGGTCCATTGGAATGTGCTGCTCCTCCCTTCCGCTAAAGAATGGCGCACAGCCTTCGAGTGTAGCATGGTCGTTGGTACTCAAAGTAATCGCGGGGTGCGCAACAGCTGGCGACCCGCCCGACGGCGTGTCAGCCCTCGTGCAGCCGGACCACCAGGACCGAGCAGGGAGCGTCGGTCAGGACGGCCTCGGCGACGCTGCCCAGGGCCAGACGCGCCAGGCCCGTGCGTCCCCGGGTTCCGACGACGACCAACTCCGCGGGAAGCTCGCGCGCCGCCCGCACGATGGCGCTGGCGGCGGGTCCGTCGTCGACGCGGCACTCGCCTGTCGCGCGGTGGCTCGTGAGGCAGGCCTCGAGTTGCCTCTGCGCGGTCGCCTTCATCTCCTTGAGCACGTGCTCAGTGACCGCCGGAACGGCGAAGCCCAGCGGCATGGGGCCGGCCTCGATCAACGCCAGGTCGATGCTGTGCACCAGGCAGGGCGTGACGCCCCGCCGGGTGGCCTCGGACACGGCGGCTTCCACCGCCGGCAGGCTTGGATCCGAGAAGTCCGTGGCGCCCACCACCCTGCCCGAGGGGGACGGCCGGGCGACCAGGACCGGACACGGAGCGTAACGGACGACCCGCGCCGCGACGCGGCCGGCGCCGAGGACGAGCAGGCCGGGCCGCACCTCCTCCGCATGCAGCAGGATGCCCGAGTGTGGTGAACCCGTGTCCAGGCGAAGCGCATACTGCTCCCGCGAGCGCCCCGTGAGAGCCTCGACGCTGCGGGCGAGCGCTTGGCTCGCCTTGCCCTCCAGCGCCTGCCGGTCCTTGGCGTCCTGCTGCTGGAGCTGGGGGAACAGCATCCGGGTCCGCAGCAGCTCCGGCAGGACGTGGCAGACGTGGAGCGGCCCCCCCAAATGGCGCGCCAGGGAATCCGCCTGGCGGACGGCTTCGTCGCCGCCCTGGTTCAAGTCGGTTGCGACGAGTACCGGTCCCTTGATCATCTCGTCCCTAAACTGGCTCGTCGCGGCCACCGAGTCAAGGGCCTTCGCCGCTGGGCGAAGCGCCCGAGCCCGTCCGGGCCGTCTCGGTCAAGAGCCCGGCGCCACTCAGGTCGGTCATCAGCGCGCGCACGCCGTAGGTCCAGGGCGCGCACTCGGTCGAGAGACGCACCCGGTTGACCAGTGCACCCAGGCGCGGGCTGCTGATGCGCGTGAGGTCGTTCTCGTTGTGCGTGAAGCCCTGGCCGGGCTGCCCGCGGTCCTCGACCGGCGCGAACATCGTGCCCAGGTACAGGACCATGCCATCCGGGTACTGGTGGTGTGGCCCGATCGCCGCGGCAACCAGGTCTTCGGGCGCCCGGCTGATGCCGCGCATGGAACCCGAAGCCTGGAGCCGGAAGCCGTCGTCACCGGTCACATTCAGGGTCAACTCGGCGGCGCGCACGTCGCGCATGTCGAAGGCAGCGTCGAACAACCGCACGAACGGGCCCAGGGCGGCCGAGGCGTTGTTGTCCTTCGCCTTGCCCAGGAGCAGTGCGGAGCGCCCCTCGACGTCACGCAGGTTCAGATCGTTGCCAAGGGTCGCGCCCACCAGGCGGCCGCTGCTCGACACCACCAGGGCGATCTCCGGCTCCGGATTGTTCCAGCGCGAAACCGGATGTAACCCGACGTCGGACCCGAACCCCACGGAGGCCATCGGCTGGCATTTCGTGAACACCTCGGCATCCGGCCCGATTCCGACCTCGAGGTACTGCGACCAGGTCCCACGCGCCAGCAGCGCCCTCCTGAGCTCCAGAGCTTCGGACGACCCCGGAACCAGGCGGGACAGGTCACCGCCGATCAGTCCGACGATCTCGTTGCGCAGCTCCCGGGCCCGTTCCGGAGCGCCCCGGGCCTGCTCCTCGATGACCCGCTCGAGCAGGCTCCTGACGAAGGTCACGCCTGAGGCCTTCACCGCCTGGAGATCGACCGGCGAGAGGAGGTAGGGCCGGCGCGGATCGCGGTTCGCCTCGAAGCTGTTCGCCGCGATCTCGACGAGCGGCCCCAGGCGTCGCGCCGGCGCCGTGTGCAAGTAGTCGACCGGGTCGGGCAGCTCGCACACGTCGCTCACCGTCGCAGCGCTCCGCGCCGTCACGTCGAACAAGACACCGTCGCGAGCCACGACGACCAGGGGGTGTGCCGCAGGCGCGGCGCGCACGCGGCCCAGGAAGGTTCCTTCGGATGGCAACCCGACGTCGAGCAAGCCTTCGTCCACGCCCCGGGTCAGCGGCCGCTAGGCCACATGGATCGTCCCCTCGAGGTAGAGATGAGCCGTGCCGGAGACATACACCCGGTCGTCGCGCACTTCGCATCGAAGGTCGCCCCCGCGGGGCGAGGCTTGGTGGGCCCGCAGCACCGAGCGGCCGAGACGAGCCCCCCAGTAGGGGGCCAGTGCGCAGTGGATGGACCCGGTGACGGGATCTTCAGGGATTCCGTAGCTGGGAGCGAAATACCGGGACACGATGTCGTACTCGACGCCTTGAGTGGAGACGACCGTACCGTACGGGTGCAGCCGGGCGAGAGCCTCGAGATCGGGGCGGAGCTGGCGGACCTCGCCCTCGCTGGAGAGGATGGCGTAGTAGTTCGGATCCTGGGTTGCGCGGAAGACGCTCGCGGGCTCGAGGCCCAGTCCGGCCAACAGGTCTGCCGGGGGTGTGGGCGCCAGCTCGACCTCGACGCGCGGGAAGTCGAGCGTCAGGAGGTCCCCCTCGGCGCTCACGCTGAGCGGACCGCTCATGCTCTCGAAACGAACGATGGAGTCCCGGTGGCCGAGCCGACGGAACAACACGTACGCCGAGGCGAGCGTGGCATGGCCGCACAGCGCCACCTCCTGCGTGGGCGTGAACCAGCGCAGGCGGAACTGCTCGCCCTCGGGCACGAAAAACGCCGTCTCGGGGAGGTTGTTCTCGCTGGCAATGCTCTGGAGCAGGCTGTCCGCCGGCCAGGCCTCGAGCGGACAGACGGCGGCAGGATTGCCCCGGAAGACCTCGGAAGCGAAGGCATCGATCTGGAAGAGTCGCAGTCTGGGCATCGTTTCCACCGCTGCTTGGCCCTCGTCATCCGAGAGCCGGCAGCCACCAGGATCGCTTCAGACCATGACGTCGATCGTCCGAGGCCGGCTGCGAGCCGGAGCATAGCGGCGCCAGGCTCGCGCGAGGCGATCCACACCTTCCCGGACCATGGCGGGCTCGTGCACGAACACCAGGCGCAGGTGGTCGGCGTGGCCCTCGTCCGGCGACGTCATCGGGCCCGCCAGGAAGGCGACGCCCTGCTGCTGGGCCTCTTGGGCGTAGGCGCGCGTGTCCCCGTGGGGGACCCTGGCCCAGAGGGACAACCCGCCAGTGGGAACCTGCCAACTCCACGAGGGCAGCTTCTCCCGGAGCGCCGCCGTCAAGGCGTCGCGACGCTCGAGCACCTGCTGCCGGCGCTGCTCGCGCACCTCCTCGGCCCGGTCCAGCAGGCGCGACGCCACCAACTGACTCAGGACGGAGGTCCCGAGATCGGTTGCGACCTTCAGGCTGGCCAGGCGAACGATCAGCGCTTCGGGAGCGCGGATCCAGCCGACCCGAAGGCCGGCCCAGAAGAGTTTGCTCATGGATCCGATCGTAATGATCGGTGCCCGGGCGGCGAACGCGGCAATCGGGCGAGGTGTCTGTTCCTCGAGGGCGATGTCGCTGAGCGTGTTGTCCTCGATGATCGGCAGCCTGGTGTCGGTCGCGATTCGCGCCACCTCGCGCCGCTCGCCCTCGGGCATGACGCTGCCCGTCGGGTTGTGGAAGGTGGGCGTCAGGTAAGCCATGCGCCCCAGCCCCCGATGGGCGAGGGAGTGGAGCGCGTCGACGCGAGCACCCGAGGGGCCGACCGGCACCGGCACCAGGTGGGCGCCGGCCGCGTTGAGGGCGTCCATGGCTCCCAGGTAGGTCGGGCTCTCGATCAGCGCGCCGCTGTTGCGCTCGAGGAAAAGTGCGGCGAGCAGCCCCAGAGCCTGCTGCGCGCCGTTCGTCACCAGGAGCTGGTTCTCGCTCGTCGGCAGGCCCGAGCGCTCGAAGTGGCGCGCAATGGCCCGGCGCAGGGGGAGGATCCCGAGCGCGGTATAACCATGGTCTCGCGTCAACTCCGGCAGGTCCGCTGGCAGCTGCGCCACCGCCGCTTCGACCACTCCGGGAAGTGGGGGCAGGCAGCCGCAGGTGAAGTCCACCACCTGCCCCCGACCGATCGTGAGCCCGCGCACGACGGTGTCGCGCTTCGGTTCCAATGTCCCGTTTGCCACCCACTGGTTGGGTTCCGGCGCCTCCCGGACCCAGGTGCCGCTGCCTTGCCGGCTCTCCAGCACGGCGTCGGCACGGAGCACGTCGTAGGCCATGACGACGGTGGTTCGGCTGAGGCCCAGCTGCTGCGCGAGCGCCCGCTCGGGCGGCAGGCGAGTCGCCACCGGCAGCTCTCCACGACTGATGGCGGCCCGCAGCGCATCGGCCAGTCGCCGGTAGAGGGGCCCCGTGCGCGAGGACCACTGACCCAGGTTGGGGAGCAGGCGACGGCTGTGCATTGGCTTGGACTGCGCTCCGTGACTTATTTTGCGGAAATCAGACCACTTTGGTCTGATTGGCTATTGATCTTCGCCACTGGGAGGCAGAAAGTCAACCCAATTTGCAGTCCAGCCAGGGAGTCTTCACTCGAACGGTGCGCGCTCGCCGGGGTGAGTCGCGCGCAACGGTCCACCCCGGAGGGAGACGAGTTATGCGCGGATCGGGTCGGAAGCTACTCGTGCTGGCCTGGGCGGCTGCGTTCGCCTCGCCCATGCTCGCGCAGACGATCACGGGGGGCATCGTCGGCAGCGTCCGGGACGCGACGGGCGCCGCGCTTCCCGGGGTCAGTGTCGCGGTGACCGGTCCCAACATCGTCGGCTCGGCGACCGCGACGACCACCGCGGCGGGCCTCTACCGGATCGCCAACCTCCCGCCCGGGCTCTACGACGTGAGCTTCACGCTGCAGGGGTTCCAGACCCTGGCGCGACGGGGGCTGCGGGTCGGCGTCGGCTCGATGACCGACGTGAGCGTGGACCTCGCGATGAGCCAGATGGCGGAGCAGGTCGAGGTGCTGGGCAACACAGGGGTGGTGGACACCGTGTCGAACGAGGTCGGCACCAACCTGGGCCGTGAGTTCGTCGAGAACATCCCGACCCGGCGCACCAGCTTCTTCGACCTGGTGGCCACGGCGCCCGGCTCCCTGGCAGCGGGGGAGGGCAGCGGCGACCACAGCGCCTCGACCCGGACCATGGTCTACGGCTCTTCCTACGACGAGAACTCCTTCAAGCTCGACGGCGTCGACATCACCGACAACTACTGGGGCGAGGCGCTCGCCGAGCCGAACGTGGACGCGATCGAAGAGGTCCAGGTGCTTTCCCTCGGGGCGCCGGCGGAATACGGCAACGTGTTGGGGGCCGTCTACAACATCGTCACGCGACAGGGAACCAACAGCTTCCACGGCGACGCGAACTTCTACCTGCAGCCTGCCGGGCTCACCTCAAACAATCTGAAGAACGTCCAGAACCCCAACGGATCCTCAGTCATCGCATGCCCCACCGCCGCCGATCCGAGCCGGCAGTGTCCCTTCAACCGCGACAAGTACAACGACTTCACGGCCCAGCTCGGCGGCCCGATCCTGAGGGACAAGTTGTGGTTCTTCGGCTCGTACCAGTACACCCGCGACGGTTTCTCCCAGGCCGGCGTCGACCCGAGGTTCACGGGCCTGGTCAGCCGCGACCGCTTTCAAGGCAAGCTGAACTGGCAGATCAACCCCCGGCACAAGGTCGTGGGCAGCTTCCATTTGGACAAGGGGAACCTGGACCGGCCCATCTCGGTGGGGGAGGCGCCGACGCGGGCGTACTCGCGCACCCACAAGACGCCGGTTCCCGGGCTCTCGTACGCCGGGACGATCTCGGACAAGACCGTCGTCGAAGTCCGCTACTCCGGGTTCTTCGGAAGCGTGGAGGGTGGTCCGACGGACCCGAACCAGCCGAAGAGCCTCGCCCGCATCTCGAACTTCGACAGCGGCGAGTTCCTGGGAGGGCCGTATTACTTCTATTCCCTGGATCCCTACAGGAGGCAGACGGCCACCGGAAAGTTGTCTCACTTCGCGGACTCGTTCCTGGGGGCGAGCCACGACTTCCGCTTCGGCGTCCAGTACAGCGACGGCGAGGTGTTGGGCACTTACGGCCTCAACACCGCCGTCTACATCTACGGCGGGTACTCCTACGGCTACCAGAGGACGCCGTGGCGGTACAGCGGCGTGGGGCGCTCCTTGGCTATCTTCGTGGACGACACGGCCAGGATCAACGACCGGCTGTCGCTCAACATCGGGCTGCGTTACGACCACGACAAAGCATTCTCGAACGCCCTGGAGGAGCGCACGGGCCTCGACACGGGCGCGAGGCAGCCCACGGGCGTCGTTTTCCCGAGGGTGGACTACTTCACCTGGGACAGCGTCTCGCCGCGGATCGGCTTCAACTGGAAACTGACCTCGGACGGGAAAACCGTGCTGAAGACCCATTGGGGTCAGTACCACCGGCCGGTGACCACCGGCGAGTTCGCGAACCGGCTGGGGCCCAGCATCACGCCGAGTTTCTCGGGGTCGAACTTCAACTTCGCCACCGGCCGCTTCGAAAACCTGGTCCAGACCTCGAGTCCCGAGAGGCTCAGTGTGGCCTCCGACTACTCCAGCCCCAGGACGAACCAATTCGTCCTCGGCATGGAGCGGGAGCTGACCGGGAGCGTGGGCCTCAACCTGAACTACGTTCACAAGTACGGGGACAACTTCACGTCGTGGGAGCCGGTCGGCGGGATCTTCCGGCCCGTGACCTACGTCGACAACGTCGGGGTGGGAGCGACCGGCAACTCCATCGAGCTGCAGCAGCTCCAGAACAGCCGCTCGGACCTGAGCTTCGTGCTCGACAACGAGCCGAGGATGTTCATCCGCGTCAACGCCGTCAGCCTCGGGTTGCTGCGCCGGATGACCGGCCGCTGGTCCCTCAACGCTTCGGTCACCTGGTTGCGCTCGACCGGGCGCCTGGCCCAGAGCCGGGAGGGCGTCGAGGTGCGGCAGCTGGGCGGGATGCAGTTCCGCGAGTTCGGCAGGGACCCGAACGACTTCGTCAATACGGACGGCCGGCAACGCGGCGACGTGGAGTGGCAGTTCAAGGCGCAGGCCGTCTACAAGCTCCCCTGGGACATCCTGGTCTCGGCCAACGTCAGCAGCCGCAGCGGCGCCCACCTGATCCGGCAGAGGGGCGCCTCGAGCTTGACGCGCCTGAACACGACCCTGCTGCTGCAGAAGCGCGGCGAGAACGGGCGCCTGCCGTCGGTGACGTTCGTCGACGCGCGACTCGAGAAGGAGTTCAAGCTGCGTCCCGACTCCGGGCTGCGTCTCGCGCTCGCGGCGGACGTCTTCAACCTGCTCAACGAAGACGCCCCCCAGCGCGTGCGCAGCTCCCGTGTCGACAACCCCACTTTCAACTGGCCGCGGGACTTCGTGTTGCCCCGGCGGTTCCTGCTGGGAGCCAAGCTCAAGTTCTAGGAGCCCCGAATGGTCCGGCTGTACGGGGCCACGAGGTCGCGGCGTGGCCTCGAGGCCCTGTCGGGCTCGCTGTCGCAGTTCGCAGGTGTTCGGCAGATGGTCCTGGCCGACGGCCTGGAGCGGGGCATCCGGCTGCTGGAGTTCCGGACCGGCACCGGACTCCGGTTCACGGTGCTCGTGGACCGTGCCCTCGACATCGCCGATTGCGAGTACCGGGGCGCCGCCATCGGCTGGCATTCGCCCGCGGGCTTCAAGCACCCGTCGCTGCACGAATACGAGGGGGAAGGGGGCCTGGCCTGGCTGCGGGCCCTTTCGGGCCTCCTCGTCACCTGCGGTCTCGACCACATCCTGTTCATGCACGAGGAGGCGGCGGACCACTACGTGTATTCCCCGCACCGGACCATCAAGCATTCGCTTCACGGTCGGATCGGCAGCTTGCCCGGGCGGCTCACCGGCTACGGGGAGACCTGGGACGGCGACGCATGCGTGCTCTGGTGTGAGGGGATCGTCAGCCAGGGCAGCGTCTTCGGAGAGGACCTGCATCTGATCCGCCGCATCGAGGCGGACGTGGGGGGAAACGAGATCCGACTGCTCGATCGGGTGGTGAACCGAGGTTTCTACCGGACCCCCCACATGTTCTGCTACCACATCAACCTCGGGCACCCCGTCGTCGCCCGGGGCTCGGAGTACCTGGCGCCGGTCGAGGACGTGGTGTGGGCTGCCCACGCCGGCGCGGCCTACCGGGGCCAGGGCGTCGGCTACCGCCGGGTTCCGGAGCCGCAGTCCAACTTCCACGAGCAGGTCTGGCAACACGATCTCGCCGCCGATGCCGAGGGCCGCGTGCCGGTGGCCGTGCTGAACCGCGAGCTGGGGCTGGGCTTCGAGGTCACCACACGCAAGCAGCAGTTCCCGTGCTCGTTCGAGTGGCAGAACTTCCAGGCCGGTCAATACGCCCTCGCCATCGAGCCGTCGACCAACCACGTGCTCGGCCACGGCTACGCCCGCGAGCACGGCGAGCTGATCTGGCTCGAGCACGGGGACGAGCGCTGCTACGAGACCAGGTTTCGCGTGCTCGACGGCGCGCCGGAGCTCGAAGCCTCCGCGCAGCGCATCGCGACGATCGCGCAGCAGCCCGCCGACGACTACCCGACGCCCTCGGGGCGGCACCGGCCGCTCGCCGGCCGATCACGGGACTAGATGGGCGGATCCACGCCGGCAGGCTTGCGTGGGAAGACGGTCCTCCTCACGGGGGCCGCCGGCGGGCTGGGCGCCCCCGCGACGCTCGCCCTGCTGCGCGCCGGCCTGCGGGTGATCGCCCTCGACAGGCACGCAGAGCGCCTCGGCGCCTTGCGCGACCGGGCGGCGGCCGAGGGGCTCGACGGACTCCGCCTGCTGGTGGCGGACCTGGCGGACGCCACCGCGCTGCGGGCGAAACTCGAGGCGGCCGTGGCTCGCGACGGGGGAGTGGAGGTCGTGGTCAACAACGCGGCGATCTACCCGTCGAAGCGCTTCGAGGACTACACGCTGGAGGAGCAGGTGGCCGTCCAGCGCGTGAACGTGGACGCCGCCATCGCCTGCGTGCAGTTCGCCCTGCCCCACATGCGCCGCTTGGCCTGGGGGCGGATCGTGAACGTGACGAGCGTGACCCTCTACGGCGGCTGGGCCAATCTCTCGCCCTACGTCCAATCCAAGGGCGCGCTCCTGGGGCTGACCCGGGCCTGGGCGCGCGAGTTCGGCGCCTACGGAGTGACCGTCAACGCGATCGCTCCGGGGGCGTTTCCCACCGACGCCGAGAAGATCCACGCCGAGCCAGAGAAATACGCGCAGTTCGTCCTGGACCACCAGGCGGTGAAGCGGCGCGGGCGCCCCGACGATATCGCGAACGCGCTCCTGTTCCTGATCGGCGACGAGTCCGGCTTCATCACCGGCCAGACGCTCAACGTCGACGGCGGCTGGGTGATGCACTGAGATGGGCGTCCTGAGCGGCTATCGGGTGATCGACTGCTCCATCGCCATGGCCGGACCCTTCGCTGCGCAACGGCTGGGCGACCTCGGCGCCGACGTGCTGAAGGTCGAGCCCCCGGCCGGCGAGTGGCAGCGCCACGTCGCCGCAGGCGGGGCCCGCGGCCGCAAGCTGAACGTCTCGTTCCTGTCCCTGAACCGGAACAAACGCTCGATCGCGCTGGACCTGAAATCGGACGAGGGCCGAGCCGCCATGCTCACCCTCGTGAAGTCGGCCGACGTGTTCCTTCAGAACTACCGACCCGGGGTGGCCGCGCGCCTGGGGCTCGACTACGCCTCGCTCACGGAGGCGAACCCCCGGCTCGTGTACGTGTCCATGTCCGGTTACGGCGAGACCGGCCCGTACAAGGACCGTCCCGGGCAGGACCTGTTGCTGCAGGCGATGTCGGGGGCGATGCTGTCGGCGGGCAGCGCCGACCAGCCGCCCACGCCGGCCGGGCAGTACCTGGTCGACGCCGTGGCCGCATACTGCGCGTTCGAGGGGGCGCTGGCTGCCCTGCTGCACCGGGAGCGGACTGGCGAGGGGCAACTCGTCCAGGTCAACATGCTCGACGCGATCACCACGATTCAGATGCAGGAGTTGTCTGTCTTCACCGTCGGCGGCAAGCCCCAGCGGCGCTCGGCGGAACCTCACGGACACGTGTACATCCGCGCCCCGTATGGCGCCTTTGCGACGCTGGATGGCGCCATCGTGCTCGCTTTTCCGGCTCTGGCCCGGCTGGGGGAGCTGATCGGCGAGCCCAGTTTCGCCACGCTGGACGACGAGCGGGACGGCTGGTCCCGCCGCGACGAGATCTTCGCGAAGACCAGGAGTCGGCTGGTCGACCGCTCCTCGGCGGAATGGCTCGAGCGGTTCAGCGCCGCGGGGATCTGGGCCGGGCCGGTTTACGGCTACGCCGACCTCGTCGCGGACCCGCAGGTCGCCCACAACGGCACCTTCGTCGAGTACGAGCACCCGACCGAAGGGCGTGTGAAGACGCCGGGCTTCGGGATCCGCTTCTCGAAGACACCCTGCACGGTGGAGCGCGGCGCGCCACTCGCCGGGCAACACACGCGCGAGATCCTCGCCGAGTTGGGTTATGCCGACGAGACGATCGAAGCCCTGGCCGCCAAGGGCGTCGTCCACCTCGGAGAAGCCGACTGAGATGGCTGCCTACCTCGGCCTCACCTGGGACCACCCGCGAGGAAAAAACGCCCTGACGGCGGCGGCGGCGAGGGCGCCAACACTCCAGGGTCTGGAGATCGCCTGGCACGCCCAGCCCCTCGAGGACTTCGAGGCGCGACCCCTGGCGGAACTGTGCGGCCGCTACGATCTGCTGGTGATCGACCACCCGCACGTCGGGGAGGCCGCAGCGAGCGGCGGGTTGCGGCCGCTGGACGAGGTGTTGCCCGGGGCCGAGCTGGCGGAGATCGGCGCGAACACCGTCGGCGCCTGTTTCGAGAGTTACCGCTGGGACGGCCGACTCTGGGCGCTGCCCCTGGATGCGGCGAGCCAGGTGACGGCCCTGCGGGCGGACCGGCTCGCAGGAGCCGCGCCCCGGACCTGGGACGAAGTCGAGGCACTGGCCCGGGAGACCGGGGCGGTCGCGTTGTCCCTGGCCGGCCCTCACGCGTTCTTGAGCCTGCTCTCGGTCGTGGCGGCTCTCGACGAAGTCCCGGCGGCATCGGCAGGGGAGTTGTTGCCCTACGCGGCCGGCTGCGCAGCGGCCGAGCTGGTCCAGCGGCTTTTCGACCACGCCCCGCGCCACGCAGCGACCCTGAACCCGATCCAGCTGCTGGACCACATGGCTAGCCAGGAGGACGTGCTCGTGTGCCCCCTGGTGTACGGCTACGTCAACTACGCGGTCCCGGCGCCGGGGCGGCGCAGGCTGCGTTTCGTGGACGCGCCCCGGGCGTCACACGCGGGTCGCCCCGGCTCGACGCTGGGAGGCACCGGCATCGCGATCTCGCGCCGCTGCGCGCTGAGCGAGCCGCTGCTGGCGCACCTGCGCTGGTTGATGAGCGAACGAGCCCAGCTCGACTTCATCCCACAACACGACGGGCAGCCGAGCCGGCGTTCGGCCTGGTGGGACCCGAAGCTCAACACGCGTTTCGGCGGCTTCTACCGCGGCACGGCCCAGACCCTGGAACAGGCCTGCGTCCGGCCGCGCCACGCCGGTTATGTCGCCTTCCAGGCCCAGGCCTCCGCCTGCGTGCGTGAGGCCCTCCTGGAGCGTCGTCCGGCAGCGACCCTGGTCGACGAGCTCAACGGGATGTTCCGGCGCAGTCGAGGAAACGCGAGACACCAGGAGGGGCGTGCACATGCCTGACCAGGTCCAGTTCGCGGTGAGCGAGGGGATTGCCACCCTGACCCTCAACCGGCCCGAGAAACTCAACGCCGTCACCGCTCCGATGCAGCAGGCCCTGGCGCGGGCCGTCGAGCACTGCAACGCCGACGACAACGTGCGCTGCGTCATCCTCACCGGCGCCGGAGAGCGGGCCTTCTGCGCCGGCTCGGACATCGGCGCCCTCGACGGCTACGAGACGCCCTGGGCGCTGCGTCATCGGGTCGACTACTGCGACATCCTCCGCCGGCTGCGCAAGCCCGCGCTGGCTGCCGTGAACGGCTTCGCGCTCGGGGGCGGGCTCGAGGCGGCGCTCGCCTGCGACGTCCGGATCGCGGCGGACTCGGCGCAGTTCGCGGCGCCCGAGATCAAGCTGGGATGGATCGGCGGCGGCGGGATGGTCGCCTCCCTGACGCGCGCGATCGGCTCCTCGAACGCTGCGCTCATGGTCCTGACGGGCGACGTGATCTCCGCCGACCAGGCCCTGCGCTGGGGCCTTGTCAGCCAGGTGGTGCCCTTGCCCGAGCTGCTCCCCGCGTCGCGCCGCATCGCCGCGACGATCGCCAGCTGGGCTCCGATCGCCGCCGAGATCGCGAAGCTCAACTTCAAGGCGGCCTTCTCGATGCCCTTCGCCCAGGCGGTCGAGTACGAGCGTGACCTGCAGACGATCTGCTTTGGAACCGAGGACGCCGCCGAGGGCCGAGCCGCTTTCAAGGAGAAGCGCCCGCCGCGGTTCCGCCGGCGCTAGGGACCATGATCCCGCCAGGAGACCGGTGAGAGCCGTGGCCAGGCTGCTTCGTCACCGCGAGGCCTCCGTGGCCCTGGTGCTCGCCGCGGTGGCGGCCTATCTCTCCTACTCCAGCGAGTACTTTCTCTCGACCCGCAACCTGCTGAACGTCGGGCGCCAGGGCTCGGTGGTGGTGACGGTGGCGCTCGGGCAGGCGCTCGTCATCATCGCCCGCGGCATCGACCTCTCGGTGGGTTCCGTCATCGGGCTCGCGTCGGTGATGCTCGCGATCGTGCTGCGGGACACGGGCTCCCAGCCCCTCGCCGTGCTGGCGGGCCTCGGCACGGGCCTCCTGTGCGGCCTGGTCAACGCCGCCCTGGTCAGCGGGCTTCGTATCAACGCTTTCATAACCACGCTCGGAACCCTGTCGATCGCCCGTGGCGCGGCCCTGCTCCTGACCGACGGCATGCCCGTCGCCTACGCGGGCTGGGCCGAGTATCTCGGGGCGGGGAGGATCGAGGGGGTGCCGGTGTCGCTCGCCATGATGCTCGCGCTCGCGGTCGTGGTCCACGTGCTGGCGGCCCACAGCGTCCCCGGTCGCAACATCTACGCCATCGGGGACAACCCGAGGGCTGCGCAGCTCGCGGGGCTGGACCTGCGGAGCAGCCGGCTCCTGGTCTTCGGGATCAGCGGGCTCCTTGCGGGCCTCGGGGGCATCACCCTGGCCGGGAACCTGGCGAGCGCCGATCCCAACCTGGGCCTCGGCTACGAGCTCGACGTGATCGCCGCTGTCATCTTGGGTGGCGCGAGCCTCTCGGGTGGCCGGGGATCCATCCCCGGTGTCGTCCTCGGCGGAAGCCTGATGGCCCTGCTGAACAACGCGTTCGTGCTGCTCGGCATTTCGGCCCACTGGCAGGTGGTCACCAAGGGCCTGGTGATCCTGCTGGCCGTCGGGCTGGACAGCGTGCGCCGTCAGGAGGCGGAGTAGTGGCCTCCCTGGGAGGGGTGATGCTCGAGCCACGCTCACTGCGACGGGTCTCTCGCGGGGCATTCTGGGTGGCGCTGGCCCTGCCGTATCTCGGCAGAGCGCCCGCCTTGAGCGGAGCGAGCTGGGGCGTCCCGGAAGGCGGCACCGTCCAGGCCGTACCGAACCCCGGAAAGCGGGTGCGCATCGCCTTCCTGGCGTTCCAGAACAACCCCTTCTGGAGGCCGGTCACCGACGGCGCCCAGGCCGCCAAGGCCTACCTAAGCGGCCACGGGGCCCAGGTCGACTACGTCGATCTGGGAGACAAGCTCGCGGCCGAGGCGGTGGTGGCCGGGATCGAATCGGCCCTCGCCCAGCACTACGACGGCATCGTCGTGGCGCCGATCTTCGACGGCACGGCCCGGATCATCAACGAGGCCGTCGAGGAGGGGGTGCCGGTGCTCAACATCATCGCGGAGGGAGCCACACCCTCGAAGCGCCTGGCCTTCGTCGGCCAGGATGCGCTGGCGGCGGGCGCGGAGATCGGCAGGTTCATCGGCGAACGCATGCGCGGGACCGGCACCCTGGGGGTCGTGACCGGGTACTTCGGCGCCTCCCAGCACAACCAACGTTTGACCGGCGCTCTCGACTACCTCAAGGCCCAGCATCCGACCATCAAGGTCGTCGGACCCTTCGAGAACCGGGACAAGGCGGAGCTCGCGTACTCGATCGTCGAGAACATGGTGTCCGCGAACCCCGACCTGAAGATGGTGTACGTCACCGCCGGCGGCCCGTTCGGTGCGGCCAAGGCCGTCCGGGACCTGGGGCTCACCGGCAAGATCGGCGTCGTGGGATTCGATCACACGCCCGACAACATGCAGTACCTGCAGATGGGCGAGATGGCGGCCCTGCTGGACCAGGCGCCGTTCCAGCAGGCGTTCGATGCGACGGTCCTCCTCTACAACTACCTCGTGGCCGGGCGTCGGCCCCCGTCCGAAATCATCCGGGTCCGGGGCACTCTCATCACCAAGCCGCCCGGGCCCGGCACACCCCCGTGACGTTCCTGGCCGTGCGCGGCCTGAGCAAGGTGTTCGGAGCCACCGTCGTCCTGCGATCCCTCGACCTCGAGCTGCGCGCGGGCGAGATCGTGGGCCTCTTGGGAGAGAACGGGGCGGGCAAGTCGACGTTCGCACACACTCTCGCGGGCAATCTGCGCCCCGACGGCGGGGAGATCCGCATCGACGGCGGGCTGACGCAGTTCCGCTCGGTGGCCGACAGCCTGCGGGCCGGCATCCGCCTGGTCCCCCAGGAGCCGTCGGTCGTGGGAGCCCTGAGCGTGGCCGAGAACATCCTGCTCGGGGACCTGCCGACCACACGCGCGGGGTTCGTGGATTCGCGGGCGCTGCGCCGCCAGGCCAGGCTGGCCCTGGCCCGGATCGGCGCCGCGCACATCGATCCGGTGGTGGAGACGGGAGCGCTGCGCCCCGGCGATCAGAAGCTGGTCGAGATCGCGCGGGCCACTCACCACCAGGCGCGCCTCATCATCCTGGACGAGCCGACCGCTGCGCTGACCGCCCGTGAGGCGGGCGCCTTCCTGGAGTTCGTGCGCGCCGTGGCGGCGGCCGGCACGGCTGTGGTGTTCGTCACGCACCGGCTCACGGAGGCGCTCGACGTGTGCCATCGCCTGGTCGTGCTCCGGGACGGCGCCCTCGTCGTCGATCGCGCTGCGGCGGGGGCGGCCCGCGAGGAGCTGATCGAGGCCATGACGGGACGCTCGGCTCGACCGGAAGCCGCCCACCAGGGTCGCCAGTCGGCCGCAGTCGCGCTCTCGCTTCAGGACGCCGGCGACGGCTTCCGCCTTCGCGGTATCAGCCTGGAGGTCGGCAGGGGCGAGATCCTGGGCCTCTTCGGCCTGATCGGCGCCGGCCGCACGGAGCTTCTCGAGCTCCTGATGGGCGTGCGCCCGCTCCGCTCGGGCCGCGTGACGCTCGGCAGCGGCCGCGGCGGTTGCCGCAGCCCGCGGGAGGCGTGGAGGGCGCGCCTGGCGCTGGTCGCGGAAGGTCGCAAGTGTTGCGGGATCCTGCCGCAGCACTCGGTGCGGCGGAACGCGAGCCTGTCGAGCCTCGGGCGGTTGGTGCGCCACGGCCTGGTGTCGGGGCGGGCGGAGCGTGTACAGGCCGGGGCACAGTGCGCGAAGCTGGGTGTCAAGATGGCGTCGGACGCCCAGGCCATCAGCACCCTGAGTGGTGGCAACCAGCAGAAAGTGCTGTTCGCCCGTGCCCTGATGACGGAGCCGTCCATCCTGCTCCTGGACGAGCCGACACAGGGGATCGACGTCGCGGCCCGCTCCGAGATCCACGCGGCGATCCAGGCCGCCGCTGCCCAGGGCGTCACGGTCGTGGTTGCGTCCTCCGAGACGGAGGAGCTGGTGCGCCTGTGCGACCGCGTCGCGGTGCTGTCGAAGGGTGGGCTGGCCGGGGTGCTGGGACGCGCGGAGATGACGGAGCAGGCGATACTCACCCTGGCGTTCACGGGGCAATAACGCGAGGCAAGTGATGCCCAAGAGTCCGCGAAAGCCGATGCCGCTGGGCCGAGGGGTCGCCGGCCTGGCCTGCTGCCTCGTCCTCGCGGGGCCACCCGCCAGACCGGCGGCCGGCGGCCCGGCCCAGGCGCAGCACCAGGCGCCGACCTTCGACCCCGGCCTGTTCAAGGCGCTGCGCTTCCGGAGCCTCGGACCCTTCCGGGGAGGCCGCTCCACTGCCGTCGCGGGCGTGCCCGGCGACATCCTCACCTACTACATGGGCGCTTCGGGCGGCGGGGTCTGGAAGACGACCGACGCGGGCACGTCGTGGCGCAACGTGTCCGACGGCTTCGTCGCGGCCGGCTCGATCGGGGCGGTGGCGGTCGCGGCCTCGGACCCGAACGTGGTTTATGTCGGCACCGGGTCCGCTTGCCCCCGCGGCAACGTGTCACCCGGCGTGGGAATGTATCGGTCGACCGATGCAGGCGCGACCTGGACGTTCATCGGACTGCGGCAGGCCGGCCAGATCGGCAAACTCGCCGTCCACCCGAAGGACCCGGACCTCGTGTACGTGGCCGCCCTCGGCCATATCTTCGGCCCCAACGGCGAGCGGGGGGTGTTCCGGAGCCGGAACGGCGGCGCCAGTTGGGAACGGGTCCTGTTCCTGAACGACGAGACCGGCGCCGTGGACATCAAGATGGATCCCCAGAACCCCCGAGTGCTGTACGCGGCCTTTTGGCGCGCCGAGCGCAAGCCCTGGACGCTGATCTCGGGCGGCAGCCGGGGCGGCATCTACAAGACCACCGACAGCGGCGACACCTGGCAGAAACTGACGCTCGGTTTGCCCCTCGGCCTGACCGGGAGGATCGGGATCGCCGTCTCGCCCCGGAATCCCCAGCGCCTGTGGGCCATCATCGAGGGCGAGCGCCGGGACGCGGGTTTCGAGAGGGACGAGTCCGGTCTGTACCGCTCCGAAGACGGCGGCCGCGAGTGGCGCCTCGTGAACGGCGATCCGCTCCTGCACCAGCGGCCCTGGTACTACCATCACCTGGTCGCCGACCCTCAGGACGAGAACACCGTCTACCACGTGGGCGACAGCCTCTGGAAATCCGTGGACGCCGGCAGGACGTTCGAGGAGATCGAGGTACCCCACGTCGACAACCACGACCTATGGATCAACCCGAACGACAACCGGATCATGATCGAGGCCAACGACGGGGGCGCCAGCGTCAGCTTCAACGGCGGGCGGACCTGGTCCACGCAGCTCAACCAGCCGACCGCCGAGATCTACCGGGTGGCGGTGGACGAGCAGTTTCCGTACCGCCTGTACGGCGGCCAGCAGGACCACTCGACGATCTCGGTGCCGACGCGCGCGCAGGCGGCGGAGGGGATCAGCCTGCAGCACTGGGAAACGGTGGGTGGCGGAGAGATGGGGCCCGTGGCCGTGGACCCGCGCGACCCCAACATCATCTACGCGGGCGGCGGCATCAGCCGGATGGACCGGCGGAGCGGCCAGATCCGCCGCATCATGGACTACCCGCAGTACTGGATGGGCCAGCCGGCCCGGGCCCTGCGCTACCGCGTGCAGTCGGAGGCGCCGATCCGTCTCTCGCCCCACGACCCGGACGTCGTGTACGCCGCATCGCAGTACCTGCACCGCTCGCGCAACGGCGGCCAGACCTGGGAGCTGATCAGCGGGGACCTGACGCGCCACGACGACACGAAGCTGGGAGCGGCGGGTGGTCCGCTGACCCGCGACATCACGAGTGTCGAGACCTACTGCACGATCCTGTCGATCGAGGAGTCTCGGATCGCGCCGGGCCTGCTCTGGGCGGGCAGCGACGACGGCCTCGTGCACGTATCGCGGAGCGGCGGCCGCGAGTGGGCCAACGTGACCCCCCGCGAGATGCCCGAGTGGGGCACCGTGAACGCGATCGACCTGTCGGTCCGTGACCCGGCCCGCGCGCTGATCGCCGTCCACCGCTATCGGCTGGACGACTTCACACCCTACATCTTCCGCACGACCGATTACGGCGCCAGCTGGCAGCTCCTCTCGCGGAACAACGGGATCCCGAATGACCACTTCGTCCGTGTCGTACGGGAGGACCCCGATCGGCCCGGCCTCCTCTACGCCGGGACCGAGTTCGGCCTCTACGTCTCCTTCGACGACGGCCGGCAATGGCAGTCGCTCCAGCTCAATCTGCCCGTCACGCCGGTCACCGATCTGGTCGTGCATCGCCAGGACCTGGCGGTGTCCACCCAGGGGCGGGGCTTCTGGCTCCTCGACGACCTGACGCCCCTTCACCAGCTGAGCGATTCCATGGTCCAGGGGTCCGCCTGGCTGTTCAAACCGCGATCCGCCTACAGGATCGAGGGCGGCGAGCAACCGGCCAGGGGCTACATGGGGGAGGACCGTCTCGGGGGCGCCGCGATCGAGAACGACCGCCAGGGCGAGAACCCTCCACCCGGTGCGACCTTCACGTACGGGTTCAAGAAGCGGCCGGAGCAGGAGGTGCGCCTCGAGATACTGGACGCCGCCGGCGGCGTGGTCCGTGCCTTTTCGAGCGTATCCAAGGAGACGCCGCTTCCGGTCGAGCCGGGCCTCAACCGCTTCAGCTGGGACCTGTCCTATCCCGACGCGCGAGTGATCCCGGGAAGCCGGATCGACGGCCACACGGGAGGTCCTCGGGCCCTGCCCGGTGTTTACCAGGTCCGACTCACGATGGGCTCCTGGAGCCGGACCGAGCCCTTCGAGGTCCGGATGGACCCCCGCTCGACGTCGAGCCAGGGCGAGCTCCAGGAGCAGTTCGAGTTCCTGCTGGAGGTGCGGGACGCCATCAGCAGGACCCACGACGTGGTGCGTGTCGTCCACTCGCTGCGGAATCAGGCGCAGCACATCCTCGAGCGAGCGGCCGCGGCGGGAAGCAGCCAGGTTGCGCGCGTGTCCGAGCTGCGGGCGGCGCTGGAGACGAAGCTGGCAGCCCTCGAGGACACGCTGCGGCAGAAGAGGAGCCGGGTCTGGCAGGACACCGCCAACTTCCGTCCGCTGCTCGACGATCAGTTGGCGTTCGTCGCCAGCGTCACGATCTCGGCCGACACCCTGCCGACGGATTCGGCCCGCGCGCGGTTCGCCGACCTGGCGGGGGAGCTCGAGCGACGTGCCGCCGAGCTGCAGGCGATCCTCGACGGCGAGGTCGCCCGCTTCAACGCGCTTGTCAAAGACCAGGGCTTCGGCGTGCTGGTGGCGCCGGTGCAGCCGCCCGCCGCCGCGTCCGCTGAGAACGAGGAGTAAACGGAGGCCAGAATGCAGAGCCGCAGGCAGTTCCTTGGCGTCACCATCCCGGCCGGCGCGCTGGCCGGCCTCAGCAGCCCGGGTCTGCTCGCCAGGGCCTTCGACAGCCTGAGCGACCTGGCGGCCCACACCGGCTCTCCAGCGGAAGTCGCCCGGGACGAGAGCTACTGGTTCGAGGTCCGTCAGGCCTTCACGCCAGACAACAGCCTGATCAACCTGAACAGCGGTGGCGTGAGCCCGTCCCCGACCGTCGTGCAGATGGCCATGAAGCGACACCTCGACTACTCGAACACCGCGCCCACCTACACGATGTGGGAGGTGCTCGACCCGCAGCGCGAGACCGTGCGCAAGCGCATGGCGCGCCAGTGGGGAGTCGACGCCGAGGAGATCGCCCTGGTTCGTGGCGCCTCGGAGGGCCTCCAGATCTGCCAGAACGGCTTCGACCTCAGGCCGGGCGACGAAGTGCTCACCACGAACCAGGACTACGTGCGGATGATCTGGACCTATCAGCAGCGGCAGCGGCGAGAGGGGATCGTGCTCAGGGAGTTCTCGATCCCGGTGCCGGCCGAGGATCCGGCCGAGATCGTGCGCCTGTTCGAGAGCAACATCACCCCACGCACGCGCCTGCTCCACATGAGCCACATGGTCAACCTGACGGGGCAGATCCTGCCCGTGCGCGAGGTCGCGAGGATGGCCAGGGCGCGGCAGCTCCCGCTCATCGTCGACGGGGCTCACAGCCTTGCGCACTTCGAGTTCCGGATCCCCGACCTCGAGTGCGACTACTTCGCCACCAGCCTGCACAAGTGGTTGTTCGCTCCCCACGGCACCGGGCTCCTCTACGTCCGGCGCGACAAGATCCGGGGGCTGTGGCCCCTGACCGCCGCTCCGAAGGAGCTGGAGGACAACATCCGGAAGTTCGAGGAGATCGGCACCTGCCCGGTGGCGAACGCGCTCGGCATCGGCGACGCGCTCAGCTTCCACCAGGGCATCGGACCCGAACGCAAGCAGGCCCGCCTCGTCTACCTGCGCGACTACTGGGTGAATCGCATCCGCCAGAACCCCCGGGTGCGGATGCATACCAGCCAGAAGCCGGGCCTGGCCGTGGGTATCGCGAACTTCGCCGTGGAGGGCCTGGATCTGCACCGGCTCAAGAAGTGGCTGTTCGACGCGCACCGAATCATCGTCATCGTCACCGAGCATCCCGAATACACCGGGATCCGGGCCACCCCGAACGTGTTCACGACCCTCGAAGAGCTGGACCGGTTCGGCGACGCCCTCGAATACGCGTTCCAGAACGGAGTGCCCGCCTGAGCGTTTTCGACCTCTCGGGCTCCCAATGGATCGCGGGCAAGGCCTCGCGGGGGGGGACCCAGTCCTTTCAGGCGGTCGACCCTCGGCGCGGCATGCGCCTGGATCCGGTCTTCTTGGAGGCGACCCCGACCGAGGTCGACGCGGCGGCGGTGGCCGCCGCGGCCGCTGCTGCCCGTTATGGGCGAACGCCGCCGGAGGCACGCGCGCGTTTCCTGGCCCGAATTGCGAAGGAGCTCCTGGGCCTGGGCGACGCGTGGCTCGAGCGGGCGGGCCTCGAGACCGGCCTGCCCCGCTCCCGCCTCGAGTCGGAGCGGGACCGGACGCTGAACCAGTTCCGCATGTTCGCCGACCTCGTTGCCGAGGGCTCGTGGGTCGACGCGCGAATCGATCACGCGTTGCCCGAGCGGCAGCCGATCCCGCGTCCCGACCTCCGCCGCATGCTGCATCCCCTCGGTCCCGTCGCCGCCTTCGGCGCCTCGAATTTCCCTCTGGCCTTCTCGGCCGCGGGCGGCGACACGGCCTCCGCGCTGGCGGCGGGATGCCCTGTCGTGGTCAAGGGCCATCCCGCGCACCCCGGCACCTCGGAGCTCGCGACACAGGCGATCCTCGCGGCGGCGACGGCCACCGGGATGCCGGAGGGCGTGCTGTCCCTGGTGCAGGGCGCTTCCACTGGGGTGGGCGAGGGCCTGGTGACCCACGACGCCATCGAGGCGGTGGCGTTCACCGGATCGCTGCGCGCGGGTCGCGCGCTCCACGACCTGGCTGCGGGCCGCCCTCGACCCATCACCGTGTTCGCCGAGATGGGATCGGCGAACCCGGTGTTCATCCTTCCCGGTGCGCTGGCGGCACGCGGCACGGAGATCGCCCAGGGCCTCTTCACCAGTGTCACCCTGGGCGTGGGCCAGTTCTGCACGAACCCGGGACTCGCGTTTTTCGTGGGAGACGAGTTGCCCGGCCTCGCGCCGCTGTTCGCGGCTTCCACGGCCGGACCCATGACCCACGCTGGCGTGAGGGCTCGTTACGACGCCGAGGTCGCAGAGGTGTTGACCGCCGGCGCGAGGCTGCTCGCCCGCGGGGAGCCGAATCCGACCCTCGACCAGGGGGGCGCGGCCCGACCGGCGCTGTTGGCGACCGACTTCCCGACCTGGCGTGCGGCTCCGCGACTCGGCGAGGAGATCTACGGACCCACGACGCTGGTGGTGCGCTGCCAGTCGCCCACGGACTTCCTCGCCGCGGCGCGCTCCCTGCGCGGGCACCTGACGGCCACGGTGCACGCGACCGAGGCAGACCTGGTCGAGCACGCGGAGCTGCTGGAGCTGCTGCGCGCCAAGGTGGGCCGTCTGGTGCTGAACGGGTTCCCGACCGGCGTGGAGGTGTGCGCCGCGATGAACCACGCAGGCCCGTATCCGGCCTGCACGGATCCACGTCACACGTCCGTCGGAACGGCCGCCATCTTGCGGTTCGTGCGCGCCGTCTGCTACCAGGGGTTCCCTGACGCGGCGCTGCCCGAGGAGCTCCAGGAGTCGAATCCCAGGGGCATCTGGCGTTTGGTGGACGGACGCGCCGGTCGTCACTAAGGGTGGGATCCATGCTGGTCGGGGTCACCACACTCGCCCGCGCCCTCCTATTCTTCTGGGCGCTCTGGCTCAGCATCGTCGCCTTGACCAACGTCCTGAACGGCCTCCAGGTGCTTGCGCTCCTTCCGGACACGTTCAGGTTCGTCTCGGGCAACTGGTCCTGGATCAACGGGACCCTGGACCCACTCGACGTGCCACGGCCCCTGCAGGCGCTGATGTTCACGGCTGCAATCCTGTGGGAGGCCTTGGCTGCAATGCTCTACTGGCGGGCCCTGGTGGCGTATCGGGGCCGCTCGCTCGCGCAAGAGCCCGCCGTGATCGCCGCGTCGGCCGTGAACCTGGGACTGTGGGCGGCCTTTCAGGTGCTCGACGAGGTCTTCTTGGCTTATGAGCCACAGGCCGTACACCGCGACATCTTTGCCAGCCAGCTCCTCACGATCCTGACCCTGTGCGTGTTGCCTGTGACGACGAAGGCTTCCGAACCTGGGCAGGGTGTGTAGCTCCAACTCAGTCGAGGTTTCGCGACCTGACGTCGCCACTGAGTCGCGCCCCCCGGAGCTTTTGAACTCCTGGCCGAGGATCCTGGACCCAGCGCCTGCACACGCCCGCACCACTGGGGTATAGTGTTGGAAACACTAGAGATAGTGTTGTGAACTCATGAAGGATCGGGGACTCCACCTCGTCGACAGCCACACCCACATCGACCTGCCTCAGTTTGACGTGGACCGCGACGCGGTGGTGGCGCGGGCTCGCGAGGCCGGCGTCGAGCGCATGCTGATCGTCGGGGGCGTCGACGCGGAGCGGGGCCACCAGCGCGCGCTGCAAGTCGCCGAGGCGCTCGGGTTTCCGGCCTCGGCCGGCGTGCATCCCCACGAGGCCCGGCTCGCGACGGAAGCGACCTGGGAGGAGCTCCGCGGTCTGGCCGGCGCGAAGCGTCTCGTCGCCATCGGCGAGATCGGCCTCGACTTCCACTACGACCACTCACCCCGCGACGTGCAGCTTCAGGTGTTCCGGCGCCAGCTGCGCCTGGCGCGAGAGGTGGGCCTGCCGGTCATCGTCCATACCCGCGAAGCGGATGCGGAGACCGCGGCGCTGCTCGAGGAGGAGGGGGCGGGCGAGACGGGCGGCGTCATCCACTGCTTCACCGGCGGCCTCGAGTTGGCGGAACGCGCCCTGGCCCTCGGCTTCCTGATCTCCTTCTCGGGCATCGTCACCTTCCCGCGGGCCGAACCGATCCAGGAGGTCGCACGGCGGGTCCCCATGGACCGGGTGCTGATCGAGACCGACGCGCCGTTCCTGGCGCCGCCGCCTCACCGCGGCAAGCGCAACGAGCCAGCCTTCGTGGTCGAGGTCGCGCGCAGGCTGGCGGCGCTTCGGGGGGTGCCGTTGGAGGTGGTGGGAGCCGCCTCCAAGTCCAACTTCGAGCGGCTGTTCCGGGTTTGACAAGCCACCGGGAATCCGTCACCTTAGGACCGCCTTCGCGTCGGGCGGCGCGAGTACTCCCGTAACTCCAAGCATGGCCGAGAACTCCTTCGACGTCGTGAGCAGTGTGGACCTGCAAGAGGTCAAGAACGCCATCGCCCAGGCCATGAAGGAGATCGTCAACCGCTTCGACCTCAAGGGCACCGGCTCCAACATCGAGCTGGCGGGCGACGAGATCGTGCTGGCGTCGTCGGACGAGTTCAAGCTGAAAGCGGTGCGCGACGTGCTCGAGACCCGGCTCGTCAAGCGCAACGTGCCGCTCCGGGCCCTGAGCTACGGCAGCATCGAGCAGGCCCTCGGCGGCACGGCGCGCCAGAAGGTCTCGCTGCAGAAGGGCATCCCATCGGACAAGGCCCGCGAGATCGTGAAGATCGTGAAGGGCAGCAAGCTCAAGGTACAGGCCGCGATCCAGGGCGACCAGGTGCGTATCTCCGGCAAGAACCGGGACGACCTGCAGGCCGTGATCCAAGCGCTGAAGGCGAGCGACCTCGGCATCGACATGCAGTTCTCCAACTACAGGTAGCCTTGGCCGCGACGAACCCGGTGTCCCGCAAGAGCCTGCTCGATCTCAAGGAGATCGTGTCCCTGGTCGAGGAGGACCTGGTCAAGGTCGAGGCGCTCTTCGAGGAGCAGATCCAGTCCGATGTGGCGCTGGTGGGCGAGATCGGCCGCTACATTCGTGAAGGCGGCGGCAAGCGGGTCCGGCCCGCGCTGCTGCTCCTGGCCTGCCGCGCCTGCGGGTTCCGGGGCGAGCGCGCGATCCTGCTGGGCTCCGTGGTGGAGTTCATCCACACGGCCACGTTGCTCCACGACGACATCATCGACGAGGCCACCACGCGCCGCGGCCGCCGCAGCGTCAACAGCCGCTGGGGCAACGACGTCACGGTGCTGCTCGGGGACTTCCTGTACACCAAGTCCATGTCCATGGCCCTGAGCCAGGACAACCTCCCGATCCTGCGGCTGCTCTCGGACGTGACGCTGCGCATGATCGAGGGCGAGATCCTGGAGATCGAGCGCGACGCGGACCTGGGGATGGGGGAGTCCGACCACATCGACATCATCAAGAGGAAAACCGCTCAGCTGTTCTCGGCCTGCACGCGAATCGGCGGGCTGCTGGCGGGCGTCTCGCCCGAGCGCGAGGCGGCCCTGGCCAGCTACGGCCTGAACCTGGGAATCTGTTTCCAGATGGTGGACGACCTGCTGGACTTCACGGCCGACGAGAAGGTGCTGGGCAAGCCGGTGGCCAACGACCTGCGCGAGGGCAAGCTCACGTTGCCGGCGATTTTCCTGCTGCGGCGGGGCGGAGCGTCGGCCCGGGCGAAGATCGAGGCCGTGCTGGAGGACCGTGGTTTCGACCGCGTGCCGCCCGACGAGATCGTGGCCCTGGCCCGCGACAGCGGCGCCCTGGAGGAGGCCCGGCTCCTCGCAGAACGTTACGCCGCGGCGGCGCGCCGGGACCTGCGCGCGCTCGACCGTTCGCCGTACCGCGAGGCCCTCGAGCTGCTGCCCGACTTCATCCTGGCCAGAAACCACTGACCGACGGCGCCGTCCGCACACGACTCGAGGCGCTGCGCGCGGAGATCCGGCGCCACGAGCGCCTCTACTACGTCCTCGACCGGCCCGAGATCTCGGACGAGCAGTTCGACCGCCTGCTCCGGGAGCTCCAGGATCTCGAGGCGCGGCACCCGCAGCTCGTCACCGCCGACAGCCCCAGCCAGCGCGTGGGGGGCGCGCCCTCGGGGTCCTTCGCCAGCTACACGCACCAGGTGCCGATGCTGAGCCTCGACAACACGTACTCCGCCGAGGAGCTGCGTGAGTTCCAGGAGCGGATGTTCCGCGTGGTGGGCGAGCGCGAGATCGCCTACGTGGCGGAGCTGAAGGTGGACGGGTTGTCGCTGGCCCTCCACTACGAGGCGGGGCGCCTGGTACGCGGCGTCACTCGGGGCGACGGCGTGCGCGGGGACGACGTGACACCCAACGTGCGGGCCATCCGCGCGGTCCCGCTGGTGCTCCAGGGCGACGCCGTGCCGACGCGCCTGGAGGCGCGCGGGGAAGTGTACCTGCCCCGCACGCGTTTCCTGGCCATCAACCGCGAGCGCGAGGCCCGCGACGAGGAGCCATTCGCGAACCCGCGCAACGCCGCCGCCGGGACCATGAAGAACCTGGATCCGCGGATCGTGGCCGAGCGTGGCCTCGATCTGTTCCTGTACCAGGTGGCCCACTCCGAGGATCTCGTGCCCAAGAGCCAGTGGCAGGCCCTGGAGTTGATGCGGGACTGGGGCCTGCGTACGAACCCGCACGTGCGGCTGTGCCGGGGCCTGGACGAGGTGCTCGCCTTCTGCGACGACTGGCGGGACAGGCGCGACGGCCTCGAGTACGAGATCGACGGCGTCGTGGTCAAGGTGGACGACTTCGCGCTGCAGCGGGAGCTGGGCTTCACCTCGAAGTTCCCGCGCTGGGCCATCGCCTACAAGTACCCGGCGCGCCAAGCGGCCACCGTGGTGCGGGCGATCGAGGTCCAGGTGGGCCGCACGGGCCGCCTGACGCCGGTCGCGCAGCTCGAGCCGGTGTTCCTGGCCGGCTCAACCGTCAGCCGCGCCACCCTCCACAACGAAGAGGAGATCGCCCGCAAGGACGTCCGGGCCGGAGACACGGTGCTGATCGAGAAGGGCGGTGACGTGATACCGAAGCTGGTCGAGGTCGTGCTCTCGAAGCGACCCGACCGCACCGAACCCTGGACGCCCCCCACCGCCTGCCCGGCCTGCGGGACGCTCGCCGTCAGGCCCGAGGGAGAGGTGGATCGGCGTTGCCCGAACTCCTCCTGCCCGGCCCAGATCGAGGAGCGATTGAAGCACTTCGCGCGCCGCGAGGCCATGGACATCGAGGGCCTGGGCGATTCGCTGGCCAAGCAACTCGTGGACAAGGGCCTGGTCCGAGACTTCTCGGACCTGTACCGGCTGCGGCTCGAGGAGCTGGCGCCACTGGAGCGGATGGCCGAGAAGTCCGCGCGCAACCTGCTCGAGCAGATCGAGAAGAGCAAGGGCCGCGAGCTGCGGCGTCTGCTGTTCGGCCTGGGCATCCGCTTCGTCGGGGAGCGTGCGGCCCAGCTGCTGGCCCGCCACTTCCGCTCCCTGGACTCCATCGGCCGCGCCGCCCTCGAGGAGATCGACGCGATCTACGAGATCGGCCCTGCCGTGGCCGCCTCCGTGCACGACTGGTTCGCGAGTCCGGGGAACCGAGAGCTGGTCGCGCGCCTGGCCAACGCCGGCGTGCGGGTCGAGGAGGGCGCGTCGGCCGCGGCGTCGGAGGAGTTCCGGGGCATGCAGTTCGTGTTGACCGGCAGCCTCGAGACCCTGAGCCGAGACGAGGCGAAGGCCGCCCTCGAGGCGCGCGGCGGCCGGGTGACGGCGTCCGTGACCAAGAAGACCTCGGTCGTGATCGTCGGCAGCGACGCCGGCGCCAAGCTCGACCGGGCGCGGGAGCTGGGCGTCGCCACCTGGGACGAGGCCGCCTTCCGCGCGAAGCTGGGCCTTCCCTAGCCCTTATACTGATCCCGATGTCGCGCGCGCTGGTTTTCCTTGGCCTCCTCCTCGCGGCCGTGCTGGGTGGGCTCGTCGGCCTGCTGGCCGCGGGGGGCAGGGGGGCGGCGCCCCCGGCCGCCAGCCGCCCTCGCCTCTCGACGCCCTCCTTCGCGGACATCGTCGAGCGCGTGAACCCAGCGGTCGTGAACATCACGGTGGTGGACCGCGCCCGGAGCAACGCCCACGAGGAAGAGCCCGAGCTGCCGCCGGTCCAGTTGCCCCGGCGGGGCGAGGGCTCGGGGTTCGTCGTGGACGCCGAGGGCTACATCCTCACCAACCACCACCTGGTCGGCGACGCCCAGCGCATCCGCGTGCGCCTGGCCGACCGCAGCGAGCGCCGGGCGCGTCTCGTGGGCAGCGATCCCAACACGGACGTGGCGCTGATCAAGGTGGAGGGCGCCGCGTTGCCGGTGGTGAGCCTGGGAGATTCGGACCGGCTGCGGGTGGGGGACTGGGTGTGCGCGATCGGCAACCCGTACTCCTTCGATCACACCGTCACCGCCGGGGTGGTGTCGTCCCTGGGGCGGAAGATCTTCAACGCCTCCTTCGACGCCTACATCCAGACCGACGCGGCGATCAACCCCGGCAACTCCGGTGGTCCGCTCATCGACGCCGCCGGGCAGGCCGTGGGCATCAGCACCGCGGTCAGCGCGGAAGGCCAGGGCATCGGCTTCGCGGTGCCCATCAACGTGGCGCGGGACGTGATGCAGCAGCTCAGGGCCCGCGGGCGCGTGGCCCGGGGTTACCTCGGGATCCAGCTCGAGGAGCTGGATCCCGACCTGGGCCGCCTGCTCCGCCTCACGCAGCCCGGCGGAGCCATGGTGCTCGAAGTGGTCCCGGGCCGGGCGGGCGAGCAGGCGGGCCTGCGCCGCTACGACGTGATCACCAGCGTCTCGGGTGAGCGCATCGAGAACGGCGACCAGCTGGTGCGCGCCGTGGCGGCCAAGGCGCCGGGGACCTCGATCGAGCTCGGCCTCGTCCGCGACGGAAAGCCCTTGACGCTCAAGGCCCAGGTCCTCGACCGCAGTGCCGACGAGGAGACGGCCCGCCTGCCCGGCCCCGCGAGCGTCGAGCCCGCCGCGGGGGATGCGCTGGGGCTGGAGGTGGCCGACCTCAACCCGCGTCTGCGGCGCCGGGCCGGCGTCGACGGCGCCGTCTCGGGTGTGTTCGTGCGCGACGTGGTGGGCCTGCAGGCGGGCCTCGACAACCTCGCCCACGGCGACGTGATCCTGGAGCTCAACCGGCGGCCGACCCCGGACCTCGAGAGTTATCTCAAGGCCCTGCGCGGCATCGGCGCCGGCGAGCCGGCCTTCCTGCTCGTGTACCGCCGCGGCACCACCCTGTTGGTCAAGCTGGTGGCGGAGGCCGCATGAGCCGAGCCAAGGTCCTGGTGGTCGACGACGAGGACGCGATCCGCGCGACCCTGAAGATGATCTTCGAGTACGAGGGTTACGACTGCGTGCTCGCCGCCAACGGACCCGCGGCCCTGAAGATCGCGGAGCGCGAGGCCCCCGACCTGGTGTTCGTGGACATCAAGATGCCGCAGATGGACGGCATGGAGGTGCTGAAGGCCCTGAGGGAGCTGGAGAGCGCGCCGCCGGTGGTGGTGTTGTCGGGCCACGGCACGGTGAAGACCGCCGTGGAGGCGACCAAGCTCGGGGCCTACGACTTCATCGAGAAGCCGCCCGAACGCGAGCGTATCCTGCTGGTGGCGCGCAACGCCCTGTCCCAAAAGCGCCTCAGCGAGGAGAACCGCCGGCTCAAGCTGAGTTTCGACGACCGCTACCGGATGGTAGGCCGGAGCACGTCCCTGGAGCGCGTGTGGGAGGCGGTCAAACGCGCCGCGCCGACCAACGCCACGGTGCTGATCACGGGTGAGAGCGGCGTTGGCAAGGAGCTGGTGGCGCGAGCCATCCACCGCAACAGCCTGCGCAAGGACGAGCCCTTCGTCCAGGTCAACTGCGCCGCGATCCCGGAAGACCTGATCGAGAGCGAGTTGTTCGGCCACGAGAAAGGTTCCTTCACCGGCGCCACCGAGAAGCAGATCGGCAAGTTCGAGCTGGCCCACCAGGGCACGATTTTCCTGGACGAGGTCGGCGACATGTCCCTCAAGACCCAGGCCAAGGTGCTGCGGGTGCTGCAAGAGGGTGAGGTCGAGCGTATCGGCTCCCAGAAGACCCTCCAGGTGGACGTACGCGTGATCGCCGCCACCAACAAGGATCTGGAGGCTGCCTTCGAAGGGGGCGGCTTCAGGGAGGACCTGTTTTTCCGCATCTCCGTGATCCCGGTGCGGATCCCGCCCCTGCGAGAGCGGCCCGAGGACATCGAGCCGCTGGTGGAGCACTTCGCGCGCGAGTTCACCGCCGAGAACAACTTCCGGCAGAAGACCTTCGCGCCTGGGGTGATCGAGGCTTTCCGGCGTCACCCGTGGCGCGGAAACGTGCGCGAGCTACGCAACACGGTGGAGCGCCTCATCATCATGGTCGACGGCGACGAGATCCGCCCCGAACACGTGGACGGCGTGTTGCGCCGCCCCGGCGACGGCGCCCCGCCCTCCGCGGACGCCGCGGCGTCCCTGAAGGACTTCAAGGAGGCGTCCGAGCGCTCCTACCTGGTCCAGAAGCTGCGCGAGAACCGCTGGAACATCTCCGCCACGGCCCAGTCGATCGGCACGCCGCGCTCGAACCTGTACAAGAAGCTCGAGCAGTACGGCATCAGCCAGGAAAAGGACGGCTGAGGGCTGGCTTGCCCGTAACGACGGCGTTCTCCGGCGTGCGACGCTGATCTCGGGCCGTGGGTGAGGCTCGTGCTCATTCGTAGCGCAACGCGGTCACCGGGTCGACGCGGCTCGCGCGGCTCGCGGGCAGGTATCCGGAGACGAGCGCGACAGCCAGCAGGACGAGTGTTGCCAGACCCAGTGTCAGGGGATCGGTTGGCGAGAGGCCGTAGAGCTGGGACTCGACGAACCGGGTCAGGGCGATCGCAGAGGGCAGACCCAGACCAACTCCGACGGCGGCCAGCCACGCCACGTCTCGCAGCACGAGACCAAGAACCCTGCGACGGCCCGCGCCCAGGGCCATGCGGATGCCGATCTCGCGGGTGCGCCGGACCACCGTGTAGGACACGACGCCGTACACCCCTACCGCGGACAGCAGGGTTGCCAGCAGCCCGAATGCCCCCGAAAGCGCAGCGGTCATGCGCTCGAAGAACAGCGACCGATCTACCTGCACGGCCATGGTCCGAACTGCGTATACGGGCAGGCTGGCGTCCAACACTCGCACCGCTGAACGGAGCGCCGGGACCACGGTTGCGGGTGAAGCATCCGACCGGGCGTAGAAGGTGGCTTCGCTCGGCCGCTCGTCCTGCAGCAAGGGCAGGTAGAAGAAGCGCAGCGGCGTGTCGCGGAGGCTGTAGCTCTTGCCGTCCTTCACGACCCCGACGATCTCGAACTCGCTCGAATCGTCGCCGATTCCGAATCGGCGGCCGAGCGGACTCTGGGAGCCGAAGAAGTAGCGGGCCATGGTCTCGTTGACCAGCGCGACCTTGGGCGCACCGAACACGTCGCGCTCGTCGAACTCGCGGCCCTGGAGGACGGGAACGCCCAGGGTTGTGAAGTAGCCCGGACCCACCCAGTTGGCGGACAGGTTGGTGTCCTCGTCCTCCTTCTTCTGGTAGCCGTCCACCAGGACCGTCATGACCATCCTCGAGTCGGTCATCAGAGGGTTGGTGGCCATCGAAACGGAGGCGACACCCGGTACGGCGCGGAATCGTTCCTGCAATCGGCGGAAGAACTGCCTCGACGCCTCAGGCGAGTAGCCGTTCAGCTCAGGCTGCACGGAGAGTGTCAGCAGGCGCGCCGTCTCGAAGCCCGGGTCGAGGTGGCGCAGGTTGTAGAGGCTGCGGGCGAAAAGGCCCGCCCCCACGAGCAGCAGCAGGGACAGGGCCACCTGAGCCGCCACCAAGCCCTTGCGGAAGAGGACGTGAGCGCCACCGGCCACACGTCCCGACTCCTCCTTCAGGACACTGGCTAGCCCGGGCCGCGTCGCCTGACCGGCGGGGACGAGGCCAAACACGACACCCGTCACGACCGAAAGCCCGAGGGTGAACAGGAGCACGCGGGTGTCCGGGGCACCGCTCAGCACGCGCGCCGCTTCCTCAAACGGCAAGGTGCGGAGTAGCGCCTGCCCGACCCAGCCCGAGAGGAACAGGCCGGCGCCTCCGCCCAGCACGGCCAGGACCAGGCTCTCCACCAAGAGCTGCCTCACGATCCGACTGCGGCCGGCGCCGAGGGCTTGGCGAATGGCGATCTCTCGTTCCCGGGAGGCAGCCCGGGCCAGCAGCAGGCTCGCCACGTTGGCGCAAGCGATGAGCAACACCACGCCGACCATGCCCGTGAGCACGAGCAGGGGACTCGTGAACGGCTGGCGGAGGTACGAGAAACCCCGCATTCCTGGCATGACCTCGAGCCGCTTGGCCAGGAACCTCTCCCGGAAGCGCGCCGAGGCATCCGGCATCTCCCGGAGCTCCAGCTCGTTGACCTGCCGGTAGAGGACCTGCATCCTGGCCTCGGCCTGATCGTGCGAGATCCCCGGCTTGAGCCGCGCCATCAGGTTGAGCCAGGCGAAGCGCCGATTCTCGAGCTCGTCCCATGTCGGCGTCACCTCGGCTTTCATGGCCAACGGCAGGTAGAGGTCGGGCGAGGCCCCGACTTCGATGCCGCTGAAACCGGGAGCCGCCACGCCCAGCACGTTGAACGCGTGGCCGTTGACCCTGATCGCCTGACCGACGACAAGCGGATCCGCGCCGAAGCGCCGCTGCCAGAAGCCATGATCCAGGACCGTGACCGGGTGGCCCCCCGGGAGGAGGTCGTCGCTCGGCTCGAGGTTGCGGCCGATCTCGGCCTTCACTCCCAATACCTCGAAGAAGTTGCCCGAGACGAGCTCCCCCCGCGCGCGCTCGCTCTGCCCCTTGTGTTCGAGGCTGACGGGAACGCCGAAGCGTCCGATCACTCCGGAAAAGACCTCGTTTCCATCGCGGAAGTCCCGGTACATCGGGTAGGAGAAAACCTGGTCGCCGAAACGCGCGCCCATGTTGGCCCCGGGCCCGTCGAGGAGGACCAGCTCCTCCGGCCGATCGACGGGCAGACGCCGGAGCAGGATCTGGTCGAGGAGCGTGAAAACGGCCGTGTTGGCCCCGATTCCCAGCCCCAGCGTCAGCACCACGATGGCGCTGAACCCAGGATTCCTGGCCAACACCCGAAACGTAAACCGAAGGTCCTTGAGCAGGGTGTCCAATGAGGCCTCCCACGGGGTATCGAAGCGAAGCTCGTGCCACGGCGAGCCTGGCGGCAAGCCTCGGCCTTCATTGGGGTTGACAGGGATTGATCGGCGGTTGCCTGTCCGCCAGCGAACAGCCCTGTCTCTCGACCGGACGAAGCGGCTGCCTCGGCGTGGCATGGCCCGTGAGCCTGCCGACGATCATTGAGCAGGCTGAGCCCGGCAGCATCCTGGTCGTGGGCCTACGTGGCGGTCCCGGAAAAAAGGGGTCGCGCCTTCTGTGCGGACGCCGGTGGCCGCATTTGCGTCACGGACGGCGTTGAACCCGCCGTCGAGGCTGGCGCCTGCGCCCCCGATCCACGCTGCCGCACGTCGCAATGACTGCCAGGGGCCCTCGCCTCGAGCCCCTACGTTGTGGATGAGACGGCAGGCGCGGTAGCGTTGGGGCCGCCGCCGTTTCTCGGAGGAGACCATGAAGCTGCCCCTCGCCGCCTGTGTGATTGCGATTTGCGTGCCGAGCGCCGTCCCCGCGGCCGAGCGACCGGCGCAGCTCTATACGATCGAGCAGTTCATCAGGACGGTCGCCGTCTCCGGCGCCTCGTTCTCGGCTGACGAGTCGCGCATACTCTTCTCGTCCGATGCCACGGGCGTGCGTAACGTCTACGCCGTGCCCGTGGCGGGCGGCCCGCCCGCGGCGCTCACCCATTCGACGACCGACACCACGAGTGCCGTCTCCTTCTTCCCGCGTGACGACCGCTTCCTCTACACGCGCGACAGCGGCGGCAACGAGCTGAACCACCTCTACGTCCGCGAGGCGGATGGTGGCGAGCGCGACCTGACTCCGGGCGACAAGCTCAAGGCCCAGTTCGGCGGCTGGAGCCACGACCTCACGGGCTTCTACGTCTCGACCAACGAACGCGACCCGCGCTTCTTCGACCTCTATCGCTACGACGCCAAGAGCTACGAGCGCACGCTCGTCTACAGGGACGAGGTCGGCTACTTCCTCGGCGCCATCGCTCCTGACGCCAAGTGGCTGGCCTTCACCAAAGCCAACTCGACGGCCGACAGCGACCTCTACCTGTGGAACGCGGCGAGCGGACAGATGCAACTGCTGTCGAAACACGAGGGCCTCGCCAGCTACTCGCCCGAGGACTTCGACCCTGCCTCGCGCGCCCTCTACTACACCACCAACGACGGCGGGGAGTTCACGCGCGTGCGCCGCTACGAGCTGGCGACGGGTGCCCACGAGGACGTGGAGCGCGCCGACTGGGATGTGCTCTACACGACGTTCTCGCACGACGGTCGCTACCGGGTCACGGCGATCAACGCCGACGCGCGCACCGAGATCCGGCTGCACGACGTGAAGGCCGGCGCGCTCGTAACGCTGCCCGCGCTGCCCGCGGGCGACGTCACCTCTCCCGTGGTGTCGCGCAGCGGCAAGCGGCTCGCCTTCTACGTCAACGGCGACCGCTCACCGTCCAACCTCTACGTCTGGACGATCGGCGAGGGCGCGCCGCGCCGGCTCACCGACACGCTCAACCCCGAGATCGACCCCCTCGACCTCGTCGAGGCCGAGGTGGTGCGCTTCAAGGCGCGCGACGGGCTCGCGATCCCCAACGTGTTGTTCAAGCCGCACCAGGCGGCGCGGGGACAAGTGCCCGCGCTGGTCTGGGTGCACGGCGGTCCGGGCGGCCAGACCCGCAAGGGCTACTCCGCGTTGATCCAGTACTTGGTCAACCACGGCTACGCGGCCCTGGGCATCAACAACCGCGGCAGCTCGGGTTACGGCAAGAGCTTCTATACGGCCGACGACGGGAGGCACGGTTACGAGCCGCTCTGGGACTGCGTCGACGCGAAGAACTGGCTGGCGGGCCAGCCGTGGGTGGACAAGCAGAGGATCGGCATCATCGGCGGCAGCTACGGCGGCTACATGACGCTCGCTGCGCTCACGCTGCAGCCCAAGGAGTTCGCGCTGGGCGTCGACCTCTTCGGGATCTCCAACTGGGTGCGTACGCTCGAGAGCATCCCGCCCTGGTGGGAGGCGCAGCGCCTCGCGCTCTACCTGGAGATCGGGGATCCGGTGAAGGACCGCGAGAAGCTGCGGGCCGTCTCGCCGCTGTTCCATGCCGAGAAGATCGAGCGCCCGTTGATGGTGCTGCAGGGCGCCAACGATCCGCGCGTGATCAAGCCCGAGTCCGACGACATCGTGGCCGCCGCGCGCAAGAACGGCGTCGCGGTTCAGTACCTGGTGTTCGACGACGAGGGCCACGGGTTCACGAAGAAGAAGAACCAGATCCAGGGCTACGGCGAGTTGCTGGCGTTCCTCGACCGCCACCTGCGCGCCGCCGGGCCCGCCAGCCGCTAGGGTGGGCCGTTGGCGTCGAGGCCGTCGAGCTCGTTCAGGCGTGGAGCCGACGCTTTCACCTGTGTAGGTCAGCGGGCGCCTGCCGAACGGAGGAAGAAGTCGAGCACGGCCTTGAGCGGCGCGGCATCCCGCCGCAGGTGGCTGCGAAGCGCTGCGCCCTCCCAGTCAACCAGCAAGCCTGCCGTGCGCCGGGGATTGGAATTGGCCGGGATCTCCCCACCTTGCCGGGCGGGTGCTTCGTCACTGCCGCGGAAAAGACGGATAATGGGATGTTCGCGGAGCGGGTCGGGCGGCCGCCGCGGTCTGACGTCGGGGCCGGGGAGGAAAGTCCGGACTCCAAAGGGCAGTGCGCTGGTTAACAGCCAGCGGGGGCGACCCCAGGGAAAGTGCCACAGAAAACACACCGCCGAACTCCGGCGTGAGCCGGGGTGGCAAGGGTGAAAAGGTGCGGTAAGAGCGCACCGCCGGAGTGGTGACACGACGGGCAGGGTAAACCCCGCACGGAGCAAGACCGAATAGGGGGGCGTTCGAGGCTGGCCCGGCCGAAGCTCCCGGGTAGGTTGCTGGACCCCGCGGGGAACCGCGGGGCTAGAGGAATGGTCGCCGCCGGGGCCCCAGGGTCCCGGGACAGAATCCGGCTTACAGACCCGCTCCGCGGACACTTCGGATTCCAAGGATCGAACCCGGCTGATGGCCCCGCCGGTGCCGTCCGAATGCGGGGCTTCACGCATCAGGATCCGCGGACTACTGCGAATGCGACACGCTGATATAGGCTCTCGCACGATGAAGATACTGGTCACGGGCGGCGGCGGCTTCATTGGGAGCCATCTCACCGAGGCGCTGGTGCACGCCGGACACGAGGTCCGCGTCCTCGACGATTTCACGGCCGGCAAGCGCGAGAACCTGGCGACGGTTCGCCGAGACGTGGAGGTGCTGCGTGGCGACTGCGCCGACGCCACGATGGCGCGGCGCGCCACACAGGGCATCGAGGTGGTTTACCACCAGGCAGCGATCCCCAGCGTCGCACGCTCCGTGGCGGAGCCGGAGGCGTCCCACCGCGCCAACGCCACCGCGACGCTGGTGATGCTCGAGGCCGCGCGCCAGGCGCGAGTGCGTCGGTTCCTGTACGCTGGCTCCTCCTCCGTCTACGGCGACTCGAAGGTCTCGCCGAAGCGGGAAGAGCTTCCACCCCAGCCGCTTTCACCCTACGCGGTGGGCAAGCTGATGGGGGAGCACTACCTGCGGATCTTCGCGGAGCTGTACGGGATGGAGACGCTGACTCTGCGTTACTTCAACGTCTTCGGCCCTCGTCAGGATCCGGGCTCGCCCTACAGTGGCGTGATCAGCCTCTTCACGACCGCCCTGCTTGCGGGCCGGCACCCGGTCGTTTATGGTGACGGACGCCAGACCCGCGACTTCACCTACGTCGCCAACGTCGTGGCAGGCAACCTGGCCGCGCTGCGCGCGAAGGGACTCAAGGGCCAGGTGGTCAACCTCGCCACCGGCCGCAGCATCAGCCTGCGCCAACTGCTGGCGGCGCTCGGCCGGCCGGCCGGGTTTCGGGGCCGGCCGCGATTCCTCGCTCCTCGGGCCGGCGACATCCGCCACAGCCTCGCCGACATCGGCCGCGCCCGCCGCCTGCTCGGCTACCGCCCCCAGGTGGACTTCGAGAGCGGCCTGAAACTCACGGTCGACTGGTATCGCGGCTCGCGCTGACCACTCAGCGCCGTGCCAGGAGGCTCTGCGCCCAGGCTCTCTGCAGCTCGGGATAACTCAGGGCCAGGGCGACGGGGATCGCCTCCTCGGAGGGGATGCGGTCGCCCAGCGCCGACAGCAGGCGCACCAGGCCCGCCTCCCCGCTGTTCTTGAGGATGAAGGCGACGGCCGAGAGGCTCTGGGAGTAGGCGAGTTCGGCGTCCGTCTCGGCCAACCTGTCGAAGGGGCCTTCCAGCGTGACGAGGGAGGCCAGCCGTCCCTGGCTGGCCAGGGGCACGAGCTGCGCGTCCTCCCGGTGCGGATCACCGCCCTCCAGCCACTGCGAGATGCCCTCCTGGAGCCAGATCGGGCAGTTGCCCCCCGTGCGAGCCGCGATGAAGGAGTGCGCCAGCTCGTGGCGCAGGATACGCAGGAGACGTGGTGTCGGCATCTCGAGACCCTGCACCGGGACGCGGATCTCGCCGTCGTTGACGGCGTCGGCCCACTCCGGTAGGCCCGCCTCCGAAAGCCGCTCGCCGGTCCTGAGCACGACGCTGATCGGATCGCCTGGGCTGCCGCCGAGCCTGCGCGCGAACTCGGCGTAGGCCTCGGTGAGGGACCGCAGCACCGCGGTTCCCAGCGGCTCGTTGACCCCGCCGTCGTACCGGAGGCGGAACTGCGCTCCGCGCGTGGGATGCGACGGCGCTGGAGCGACGTCGCCGAGTTTCCTGCGGATGCCGGGATCCTCCGTGAGCTGAAGGCTCTGGCGGTACGCGGCCTCGGCGCCGGCGCGATCTCCCATGGCCAGCGCCGCGTCGCCCAGGAGCGCCTGGGAGCGCGCGTTGCGAGGGTCCAGGCGCACCGCCTGCAGGGCCGACTCGCGGGCCGCGCGGGCGTCGCCGAGGGCGAGGTTCGCCTCCGTCAGGCCTTGCCAGGCCTGCAGGCTCTGGGGGTCGCGGCCCACGGCCGCGCGCAGCCGACGATTGGCGCCCACCAGGTCGCCGGCCACAAGCTGGCGTCGTGCCTGCTCCACGTCCGGGTCCGGCGCGGGTTGTGGCGATGCGCGCTGCTCGAGCCTCTCCACCAGGCTCCTCGGCAGTCCAAAGGTCGCGCCGTTCCGCTCGTAGTAGAGCTGCGAACCCTGATACCAGGCCCGGTCGGCCTCGATCACCTTGCCGTTCTTCAGGACGATGGTGTCGGATGCCGCCGGCGCGGCGATCGACACCAGCAGCACCAGAGACCACGCGAGGCGCATCCTGGGCTTCAGGGCAGGACGGAGGCCGAACTGACGACCTTCGGCCGCGCGCCGTTCTCGCGGAAATACGCCGGGACTTGAGATACGGCGGCCTGCGCACTCGACTCGGAGTCGAACAGGCCCCACAGTAGCCTGTAGCAACTACGCCCCTGGTACGAGACGGGGACGATGAACAACTCGGACGCGCCGACATTCTGCTGGGCCTTGTGCAGTGTCTCGTCGGAACACGCCACCAGGATCTGCACCGTATGTCCACTGCCAGAGCTGCGCAGGGTGGCTTCGAAGCCGCGGGCAGCGTTGCCGAAATCGCCGCGCTTGAAGGCCTCCCGGGCGTCCACCAGGCCTGTGCTTCCGGCCGGAGCCGGCACGCTCGTCACGGGTGGAAGCGTTGTCGGCGCCGGCGTCAGGGGCGCCGCGACGGTCGGCAGGGCCTCGGGTGTGGGCGTCGCCTCGGGCAACGTCGTCGCAAGCTCTCCTTCCGGCAACGAGCCGACGGGCGCCGTGGTCACCGGTGCGGACGTCTCGGGCGGAGCCGGAGCCGGGGTCGCGGGAGCGGTGGCGGGCGTGGAGCCGTTGCCGGAACGCAGGAACAGCCATGCCGAAGCGCCGCCCCCGAGCAACACCACCGCCGCGACCGCTGCCAGCAGCGGGCGTCGGCTCGGCGCCGCCGCCGGCGCGACCCGGCTGCGGGGTCGGCCGCCCTGACCGAAGTGGGGCTCCCAGTCGGGTTCGGGGCGCTTCTCCATCGGCGCCAGCGGCCCTTCGACGTGGCGGGCGTTGAGGAGGGCATCCAGGGCCGCCAGATCCTCCTTGCTGGGTGGTGCCGCCGGCACGGGGGGCGCCGGCGGTTCCGCTCCGAAGCCCAGCGTGCCGGTGGGCGGCGGAACGCCCGGCGCGCCCTCGGGTCCTGCGGCGTCCGGCAGGTCCGGGGCCATCACGACCGTCGACGGCTCGGGCGCCGGCCGGCGTTCCGGGACGGGAGCCGCAGAAGGCGGAGCTGCCGGTGGATGGGGCGAGCCGAAGAAATCGGGCATCGTCTGCGGCTCGATGATGTTCGTCCTCGCGAGGCCAGGGTCCGGTGCCGGTGCGGAGAATCCCAGATCGAGCACCGGCGCATCCTCGCCCAGCAGCAGCGTGACGTCCGTCGGGCTGGCGTTGGGCTCCACGGCTGCGCGGGCGGTGTCCGCGAGGTCCATCACCTCGCCGGACGGACCTTCGAGAGCGCCGAGGAAAAACAGCGCGCAGGCGACTTTGGCGGCCTCGAACTCGTCGAGGCCCGACTCGGCGGCCACGTCCTTCAGGCTGCGGCGGCCGTCGAAGAGGCGCGGGGCGGGCCCGCCGTCGGGTTCGAGTTCGCCCTGCACGCGGCCCAGGTCCGCCGTCGGCGTCAACACCGCGTCGAGCCCCGCGATGTGGCGGAGCACGAAGTTGCGGTCGCTGATGCGGCGCGCGGCCGCCAGGAACAACTTCTCGCTCGACAGCTTGAGATCCACGGCGCCCTTGGGCAACACGCCCTCCTCGAACTCAAAGGAGCCGGAGTCGTAGGAGAGCACGTCGGACAGGATCCGCTCGACCTTGGTGCGCGCGGCTTCGGACAACTCGCGCTGGCTGACGAAGCCGCTGTCGGAGAGCACCTTGGCCAGCGGGTTGCCAGGGCCAACCTTGGCGTTCACCTCCTCGAGTTGCTCGGGGGAGATGCGGCCGCTCTCGATCAGGATCGCTCCGAGCTGATCCTTCGGGTCGTTGGAGGATCCGAACAACACGCGGCCGCCGCGGAAATACAGGGCCTTCTGGTAGGACGGTCCGTCGACCTTGAGGGAGCCGGTGGCGCCCTGCCGGTGCAGGTGGGCGATCAGGAAAGGGAATGCCCGCAGGTCGATGCTGCCCGACAGCGGAAACGCGTCCGCCATTGCTCCTCCCGGCGGCCCGAGCCGGTCGCCAACAGTGGCCGGATCGCCTTTAGCATCAGCATATTAACACGGCTTTGACAGCAGGGAAGGGGTACCGCTAGACTCGCCACGTCTCTTTCTCGGAGGCCACACCCGTGGTTGAGAGCGATCGCAGGAGCGAGGACGACTGGTTCCTGAAGCACGAAAAGAAACTTCTGGACGCCGCGCGCGAGGCCCGCGAGAAACGGGAAAAAGAGCGGGCGGCGAAGGAGGCCGAGGGCGAGCGCCAGCGCTTGCGCGATCTTCACTACATGAAATGCCCGAAGTGTGGCCACGAACTCAAGGAAGAGAGCATCGAAGGCATCGCCGTGGACCGCTGCAGCTTCTGCGAGGGTGTCTATTTCGACGCTGGAGAGTTGGACCAGCTCCTGACGAAGAAGGCCGACGAGGGCAAGGGTTTCCTCCGCAAACTGATCGGAGTCTGACGCCGCGCCGTACCTGATCGACGGAAACAACCTGCTCGGCTCCTGGGGCGGCCCCCAAACCGGCAACGACCGCCGCGACGAGGTGGTGCGGCGGGTGGCGGCCTTCTGCCGCAAGAAGGGCTCGCGCGCGACGCTGGTCTTCGACGGTGGACCGCTGCGCCCCGATCTCGCCGTACAAGATCTGGGTCCCTTGAACGTGCGGGTCCCCGAGCCCGGCGAGGACGCCGACACGCTCATCCGCAGGCTCGTCGAGCGCTCGGCGAGACCGGGGGACCTGGTCGTCGTCACTTCCGACAAGGCGCTGTATTCGTACGTCAGGACCCTCGGCGCTTCGGTGTTGCGCGCGCACGAGTGGAATGCCCTGGAGCGGCGCCTCGGGGCGTCCGGCCGGGACGCCGGCGAGAAGCCGGAACACGAGGACGACGTCGAAGGCTGGCTGCGCCGCTTCGGGAGCGGAGAGTAGGCCAAGTTCTCTTGACGGCCGCCAGCCCCGGCCCCGACGCGGGTTTAGGCATCGTTGTCGTCGGCGGCCGTCAAGCCTGCTTGACGGTCGCCCGCCCGCAGGCCTGACGGATCCCCCCAGCGCTCTCCGGCGCAAGTCAAACACGGACCTGCCGTTGGAGGCGGACGCGCCGCGTGTCCCCCGATGCGGCACCGCCGTTGCTCTCCCGTCACGCGTGTGTGGCGTGCCCGGCGCCGGCTCCCCGAGGGAGAGACGGGTGGCTGGCGCCGGGCGATTAACCAAAGGAGAGAGAGTCATGAAGAAGTCCTTGCGTCTCGTCGCCGTGAGCCTGGCCTTCGTCGCGCTGTTCTTCGCCTCGTCGGGCGCCGCCTTCGCGGCGTCGGCACCGACCGGCAAGGTCAACATCAACACCGCGTCGGTCGAGCAGCTCGCAACGCTGCCCGGCATCGGCGAGAAGCTGGCGGCTCGCATCGTCGAGACGCGCCAGAAGGTCGGCAGCTTCAAGTCCGTGCAGGAGTTGATGACCGTGAAGGGAATCGGCGAGAAGAACCTGGCCAAGCTCGAGCCCCAGCTGACCGTGGGCGAGCCGGGCGCCAGCAAGTAGTCCGGAGCGACGGGGGCGGCGTTCCCGCCCCCGTCCTTTTCCAGGGAGACGACTCGTGACGGAACGCGGTTTCAGTCTCGTCGAGATGGTTGTGGTGCTGGCGGTGCTGATGGCCCTGCTGGCGGTCGGCGCGCCCGGCCTGAAGGCCTACTCGGTGCGTTCGCAACTGGAAGGCGCTGCGCGCCAGTTCCAGGGCGAGTTCCGCAAGGCCCGCTCGATCGCGGTGCGCACCGGCCGGCAGACCGCGATCCGGTTCGAGACCTCGGCCGAAGGGCCCAGCTTCAGCGTCTACGCCGACTCGAACTGGAACGGGGTGCTCGCGTCCGAGATCAGCCGCGGTTTCGATCCCCGGATCGCCGGCCCCTTCGCTCTCACCGGTGGCGCGCCCGAGGTGAGGGTCGCCATCCTGCCGGACACGCCCGCGATCCCGCCGGAACGCGGGACGCTGGCGATGGACGACCCGATCCGTTTCGGTCGCTCCAACATGCTGTCGTTCTCGCCGGACGGCAGCGCCAGCCCGGGCACGTTTTACCTCGCCACCCGCTACGAGCAGGCCGCCGTGCGCGTGACGCCGGCCACGGCCCGGGTGTCGTTCTGGACGCTGCGCGGCCGCGAATGGAGGGAGAGATGAGGCGTCTCGCCGAGCGCGCCGATGATGCGCAGCCACAGATCCTGTTCGTCGAGCCCGAGGACGGCTCGACCGGGGTCTTCTTCGACACGCCGGTGGCCGTGCGCGCCTCCGCGCCCCTGGATCCGCTGAGCGTGGGCCCCGACAGCCTGCGGGTCCACGACAGCGCCGGACGCGTGCCTGGCGCCGCCCGCGTCCTCACCGACGCCTGTGTGGCGCTGTGGCGTGCGTCGCGCCCGCTACGCCCCGGGGCGCTCCATTTCGTCGTGGCCGATGGGCTGCGCGACCGCCAGGGCCGCGAGCTCCGGCCCCACTGCAGCCGCTTCGTTCCCTGCGCCATCGGCCGGGAGGACCTGCTTCGCTGAATTCCAAGGGGCGCCCGCGCGGCCACCCGCCAAAACCCTTCCCGCCCCTTTACGCCCCCCCAACACGCCCCGCCGCCCGCGAGTGCGGGCAAACATCCGCAGACCCGACTCCAGCAAACGCCGCGCGGGCGCCCCTCTCATCGTGTTAACGTTGCCGGTGTCGGGATGAGCGCGCGCGTCTACCTGCTGCTGACGCTGGCCTTCTACGCCGTGGGCGCCCTGTCCGTGCTCATCCAGGCGGTGTCGCGGCGCCGGCTGCTCAACCGCTGGAACGTGACGGCATCGCTTTTGGGCTTCGCCACCCACACCGCCGCTCTCTCGCAGCGCTGGACCGAGGCCGGCCACTTCCCGATCGTCGGCTTCCACGACGGGGCGTCGTTTTTGGCCTGGACCACCGTGTTGGCTTTCCTGGCGACGTATCTGCAAACCCGTGAGGAGGTCCTGGGGCTGGCCGTGCACCCGACGAGTTTCGTGCTCGTCCTGCTCGCGGCACTGCTTCCCGTGAGCGAACGCGAGGACCCCATCCTCAAGAGCCTGTTCCTGCCCATCCACACGACGCTGGCCCTGCTGGGCTACGGGGCGCTTTTCGTGGCGTTCACGATGGGCGTGTTGTACTTGATCCAGGAGCGCGAGCTGCGCTCGCGCGCGCCTCGCGCCTTCTACTACCTGATCCCGAGCCTCGAGCGCTGCGACACGATCGGGGGCCGCTCGGTGGAGGTCGGCTTCGCGTTCCTGACCCTGGCCATCGCGACCGGGATCTTGTGGAACCTGACCCGCGGCCCGTTCTGGACCTCGACGCCCAAGGAGTGGAGCGCCAGCGCGGCGTGGATCATCTACGTGGCGCTGCTGGTCGCGCGGCATCGTTCGGGCTGGGGCGGCCGCCGCGCCGCGCTGCTGGGCATCGCCGGCTTCGTGATCGTGGTGTTCACGTTTTTCTCGGTGGCCTTCGTGCGCAGCGTCGGAGGACAGGCGTGACGCTGCTCGTGGTCGGCCTCAGCCATAAGACGGCGCCCCTCGAGGTGCGCGAGGCGCTGGCGTTCCCGAGGGAGCGGCTGCCCGAGGCCCTGGCGCGAGCCCGTGAGGACGCCGGGCTCAACGAGGTGATGATCCTCTCCACCTGCAACCGCGTGGAGGTCTACGGGCGCGCCGCGGACCCCGCGCCCACGCAGGCGGTGGCGGCCTTCCTGGCGCGCTGGCACGGCCGCCCTGCCGAGGAGCTGAGCCGGTTCCTCTACCAGGTTTCGGGTGAGGCGGCGATCCGCCACGCCTTCCGGGTCGCCGCCAGCCTCGACTCCCTCGTGATCGGGGAGCCGCAGATCCTGGGTCAGGTCAAGGAGGCCTACGAGATCGCCGAGGCCTCGAAGAGCCTGGGCTCGAGCCTGAACGTGCTGCGCAACCGTTCGCTCCAGGCCGCCAAGCGGGCGCGCCGCGAGACCCGTATCGGCGAGAACGCGGTTTCGGTGTCCTACGTCGCCGTGGAGCTGGCGAAGAAGATCTTCGGCTCGTTGAAGGACCGCGCGGTGCTGATCGTCGGTGCGGGCAAGATGAGCGAGCTGTCGGCGAAACACCTGGTCACGGGAGGCGCCCGTGCCACGGTGCTGGGGGGCCGCAACTTCGAGCGCGCCGAGGAGCTGGCGGCGGCCCTGGGCGGTCGCGCCGTGGCCTTCGAGGCGCTGCGCCGGGAGCTGGGCCGAGCCGACATCGTGATGAGCAGCACCGGCGCTCCCCACCTGGTGATCACCCGCGAGGACGTCGAGCTGGCCAGCCGCGCCCGCAAGCGTCCGCTGTTCCTGATCGACATCGCCGTGCCGCGCGACATCGACCCCGCGGTGCGGGAGCTGGACAACGTCTTCCTGTATGACCTCGACGACCTCAAGTCCGTGGCCGACGCGAACCTGCGCGAGCGCCACAAGGAAGCGGCGGCCGCCGAGGCGATCGTGGATCACGAAGTGCGCGCCTACCTCGAGTGGCAGCGGTCGCTGGACGTGATCCCGGTGCTCTCCGAGCTGCGTCAGCGCGCGGAGACGATCCGCCGGGAGGAGATCGATCGCGCCCGCAAACACCTCGGGCCCTTGAACTCCGAGCAGGAGCGCGCCCTGGAGGCGGCCACCGCCGCCATCGTCAACAAGCTCCTCCACCCGCCCACCGCCCACCTCAAGGAGGTCGCGAAGAACGGCCACGCTCCGGAGGTGGTGGAGCTGGTGCGACGCCTGTTCCGCCTGTGAGCTTCGCCCCCGAAGCGACCAGGTCGGGGAGCAGCGAGCGCGCGGACGGACCCGAGTTCACCCGGGGCGACGGTTCCGCGCCGGAGCGCGGGTGATCCGGATCGGGACGCGGGGCAGCGCGCTGGCGTTGTGGCAGGCGCATCACGTCCGCGACCGCCTGGCGGCCCTGGGGCACGCCGCGGAGATCGTGACGATCACCACGACCGGCGACCGCCTACAAACCAGCAGGCTGGAAGCCGTGGGTGGCAAGGCCGCCTTCCTGAAAGAGATCGAGGAGGCCCTGCTGGCGCGGGAGGTGGACCTCGCCGTGCACAGCCTGAAGGACGTGCCGGTGCAGCTGCCGCCGGGCCTCGAGTTGTGCGCGTTCCTGGAGCGGGCGGACCCGCGCGACGCCCTCGTGTCGCGCTCCGGCGCGGCCCTCGACGCGTTGCCGCCTGGTGCACGCGTGGGCACCACCAGCCTGCGCCGCAGGTCGCAGCTCCTGGCGCGCCGGCCGGACCTCGCGCCCGCCGACCTGCGGGGCAACGTGGACACCCGTCTGCGCAGGCTCCGAGCGGGCGAGTACGACGCGATCCTGCTGGCGGTCGCAGGGCTCGAACGGCTCGGCGCGGCCGGCGAGATCACGCAGGTGATCCCAGCCGAGGTGCTGCTGCCCGCCCCGGGACAAGGCGTGATCACCCTCGAGTCTCGCTGCGACGACGCCGTCGTTTCGGCGGCCGCGGCGCTCCTCCATCATCAAGCCAGCGCGCGGTCGGTGCAGGCCGAACGCGCCTTCCTGGCCGGACTGGGCGGGGGCTGCAACGTCCCGCTCGGGGCTTTCGCGGAAGCGTCGAGCGGCGGGCTCCGCCTGCGCGCCTATGTCGGGCGAGAAGACGGCAGCGCCGCCGTGCGCGGCGAGCGGGAGGGGCGCGATCCCGGCGCGCTCGGTCGTTCCCTGGCCGACGAGCTGCTGGGCCGCGGAGCGGCGGAGCTCCTGGGCCGATGAGCCGGCCGCTGGCCGGCCGGCGTTTTCTCGTGACCCGACGCCCCCAGCAGGCGGGCGGGCTGGTGGCCCTGCTGCGCGACGCGGGCGCGGAGGTGATCGAGGCGCCGGCGATCACCATCGCGCCGCCCGAGGATCCCCGCGAGATCGGGAATGCGCTGGCCCGACTCCACGAGTACGACTGGATCGTGTTCACGAGCGCAAACGCGGTCGGCGCGGTCGCGGAGCTGGGGGCGCCCCGGGGCGGGCGTTCACCGCTCGTCGCCTCAATAGGCCCCGCCACCACCCGCGCGATCCAGGAGAGCTTCGCGCGCGCGCCCGACCTGGTTCCGGAATCCGACTATCGCGCCGAAGGCCTGGCCGCCGCGCTGGTCGCCCGGGGCGTGTCGGGTGCCCGCATCCTCCTCCCGCTGTCCGACCGCGCGCGGGACACGCTCGAGACGCGGCTCCGGGCGGCTGGCGCGCGCGTGGACCGCGTCGTCGCCTACCGGACGTTGCCCGCGCCGGGGGCGGCCGAGTCCATCGCCCATGCCCTGGGCCAGGGCTTCGACCTGGTGCTCTTCGCATCTCCTTCAGCCGTCGAGAGCTTCGCGGCGGTGGCCGGCCACCGCACCCTGGGCCTGCCCGCGGGCGTGATTGGCCCGGTGACCCGGGAGGCCGCGCAGGACGCCGGCCTCGTCGTCCGCGCCGTGGCCGAACCGAGCACGGCGCAAGGTCTGGTTGTCGCGCTCGTACGGCTGTTCACTTGACACGGCCCCGTAACTCACCTACGATCAGCGGCTTAGTCCTCGCTGTGCGGAGCCTCCCGAGGGGCGACGTCGGCCCTGGACCAAAATCCAACGAACCCGGAGGTTCTGCTCAAAATCCATGTCGGAAACCGAAGAGACGGCCGTAGAGGCCCCTATCGACCCCGAGGAGTACGAGAAGCTCCTCGACATGTACGACGTCAGCTTCAAGAACTTCGCCGAAGGCGAGGTCGTGCGCGGCGTCGTGCTTCAGGTATCGGCCAGCGAAGTGATCGTCGACGTCGGCTACAAGTCGGAGGGGATGATCCCCGCCGACGAGTTCAAGGACGAGACCGGCCAGGTCACCGTCAAGCCGGGCGACGTCGTCGACGTGCTCCTGGAGAAAACGGAGGACAAGGAAGGCTACATCGTCCTCTCCAAGGAGAAGGCCGAGAAGATGAAGGTCTGGGACGACGTCGAGCGCGCCTACCAGGAGCGCCGCGTCGTGACGGGCCGCGTGATCGAGCGCGTGAAGGGCGGCCTGGCCGTGGACATCGGCGTGCGCGCCTTCCTGCCGGGCAGCCAGGTGGACGTGCGTCCCGTGCGCAACCTCGACGCGCTGCGTGGCCAGGAGCTGCGTATGCGCGTGATCAAGGTCAACAAGAAGCGCGGCAACATCGTGCTCTCCCGCAAGGCGGTCCTCGAGGAGGAGAACGCGGAGCGCAAGCGCGACACCCTGGAGACCCTCGAGGAGGGCAAGGTCCTGGTGGGGGTGGTCAAGAACATCACCGAGTACGGCGCCTTCGTGGACCTGGGCGGCATCGACGGCCTGCTCCACATCACCGACATGTCCTGGGGCCGCGTCAACCACCCGAGCGAGGTGGTGAACGTCGGCGACGAG
>Ga0187893_10000614_pt1 | contig 91212 bp, 83 predicted proteins | sample MA1701074metaG_FD_139574 | JGI IMG/M metagenome (GOLD analysis project Ga0187893, IMG submission 139574) | White microbial mat communities from a basaltic lava cave in the Kipuka Kanohina Cave System on the Island of Hawaii, USA - MA170107-4 metaG ... | reverse complement strand
TCTAAGCAGGATTCCTTGATCGTTCTCACAAATCGCTCGGCGTGGGCATTCAAATTTGGGGAGCGTGGCGGGAGTTTCACAGACTTCACCCCACTGGTCCCCAGAGTCTCCAGAAACTCTGCCCTGAACAAGGGGTCTCGGTCATGGATCAAGTACCGTTTCCCGAGCAGGAAGCCTTCCGCAGCATCACTGAGCTTGCGTGCCACCTGGCTCATCCAGAGCCCATTTGCCCGCTTGGCCAGTCCGGCGATCTCCACCCGTCGAGTGGACACGTCGATTAGGAAGAGCACTAAGAACCTCGTCAAGCCTTCGCGAGTCCAAGCCTCGACCGTGAAAAAGTCCGCAGCCACAATCACTTCTCTATGCTGGCTCAGAAACTCCTTCCAGGTCGTCTTTCGCTTTCGTTCGGGCGCCGGTTCCAGACCGTGCTCCTTAAGGATGTTGGCAATAGTACCGCGGCCGACTTGATAGCCAAGATTGGCCAGCGCCCCCTGTATTCTCCGGTAACCCCAATCGCGGTTCTCCGTGGCCATGCGGACTACCCACTGCTGAATCTTATCCTGCGTGCGAGGGCGTCCGGGGCCACGCTGCTTGCTGCCATCATACTGTCTGGCAATCAGTTTCCGGTGCCAAGCCAAGAGCGTCTCCGGCGTAACGATGGTGACCAGTTCGTGAAGCACACGCCGGCCCAGTTTCTTGGCCCTGACCGCTAAGCGACGGCGCTGGTCGTCGTTTAGGCGCGGCCGCCTGCGGCCGAGTTGTTCATGGAGTACACGGTTCTCTTCCTGGAGGTAGTCGATGACTTCTTGTTGTTGTTGGTTCAGGTAGCCAGCGAGAGAAATCAAAAGCAGTCGAAATGGATCCAACGTCAGGCGCTCAGGTCAGCGTAGCACGCCGATCATCTGTTCTGACACGCCCATCTCCGTCGTTGAGCGGATTCTCTATCCTGCTGAGGTTCAAAGGGATTGATTATTTGGACACTGCTGGATCCTTCAGAATCTGTCGCCCCGTCAAGTCGATGCCCCAGGCCAGTCCTTCTCATCAGCGCAACGGCTGCTAGTTCGCTCCATTCCGGAGGACTTGAGCGTCCAAAACCTGGGTATTGAATCCCTGGTGACTGCCAAACGACTTCCTCTTTGACCCTTCACGTTGATTGGCCAAAGCCTTTTGCCTTTCCGGCTTCCTCCAGGACACGAGCGATTGTTGCAATCAGCTCGGCGGGCTCCACAGGTTTTGTTATGTGCGATTGAAAGCCAGCGGAGAAAGCTTGGGCGCGTTCCTCGGCTCTTGCGTAAGCCGTCAACGCCATGGCTGGCAATAGGGCCACCTCCGGTTGCGAGAATCTCCGCACCTTGCGGATGAGCTCATATCCATCCTCTCCCGGCATCCCGATGTCGGCTACGAGAATGTCGGGTCGCCTTATGCGGAGCAGCTCAAGGGCCTCCACCGTGGAGGCCGCCAGTTCGACGGTGGCTCCTGCCTTCTGCAGGATAAAATCCAACAGATCACGAGCATCCGCCTCATCATCAACCACCAAGACTTTGACTCCTCCCAGGAGCTGTGGAAGCTTCATGGGCAATTCCGGGCGAGCTCGCTTCGGAGTTGTTTCTGTTTCTCGCGGGACGGTCTCTGCCTCTGTGACCTGAACAGCCAAGGGAAGTCTTAGCTTAAGGGTCGCTCCTTTTCCTTCTCCTTCGCTAAGGGCTTCGATCGTGCCACCGTGCAGCTCCACAAGCTGCTTGACGATGGAAAGCCCCAAGCCCAACCCACCATGCCTGCGGGTCGTCGTGGCGTCAGCCTGTCGAAAAGGTTCAAACATATGTGGAAGGAAAGCCGCGGGAATCCCGTGGCCCGCATCGACCACAGACACTTCCACGTGACAAGGATCCGTCAGCTCCAATCCCACCTGCACCAGTCCTCCCTCAGGGGAGAACTTGACCGCGTTTGAGAGCAGATTCCAGATCACCTGCTGCAACCGGCTCGGATCGCCTCGCACCGAGACGGCCGGAGCATTCAGCTTTGTTTCAAGACGGATCCGGCGCGCTTCGACGGCGGGTTTGATCGATTCCACGGCGGCTCGAACAACGGAAATGAAGTCAACGGTTTGGGGAAGCAGACGGAGTTTACCCGAGATAATGCGCGAGACATCGAGGATGTCTTCGATGAGCTGGGCCTGGGCGGTTGCGTTACGCTCGATCGCCTCCAAACCGCGGGCCGTGGTTTGAGCATCGCTCGCTTGACTGCGTAGGATGCGGGCCCAACCAAGAATCGCACCCAACGGCGTCCGCAATTCGTGCGAAACGGTAGCCAAAAACTGATCCTTCGCTCGATTGGCTGCCTCGGCATTGCTTCTTGCTTTCTGTTCGGCAGCCAGCAATCGTTCGCGCTCTTCCTCGGAGCGCTTGCGCTCCGAAATGTTCTCGGCCATTACCAATCCATACAGAATCTTGCCATCGGCGTTTCGGACAGCGCGTCCGACAAGGTTGACCCAGATCGCATGCCGTTTCTTGTTCCGACAACGGCGCTCCAACTGATAGCCGTCGATCTCTCCCGCAAAGAGTTTCGTCAGCGGCAGCGAACTCGTTTCGATCTCTTCTGGAAGCCCCAATTCATCAATGGAGAGATTGGAAAGATCATCGGGTGAATAGCCGAACATCTCTGAGAGAGCCCGGTTCGCCCGAAATATTCTGCGGTCAAAATTCACCAACGCAATACCAATTGGGGCGTCTTGAAAGGCTGCCCTGAAGCGTTCCTCACTCTCACGCAGCGCTTCTTCGGTCGAGCGTAAGCGCAGGTAGGCGTTGACCGTGGCAACCAGAACATCCGGGTCAACAGGCTCCGCCAGATACCCGTCGGCACCTCCTTCGAGGCCGCGCTTCTGATCAGAACCCTTGACGAAAGTTGCCGAGACATGAAGCACAAGTATTCCAGAAGTCCCTGAAGCTGCCTTGATCTGTCGGCACACGTCGTACCCGGTCATGTCGGGCAGGTTGATGTCCAGCAAAACCAACGGAGGATGCCGCGAGTTCACCAGGTGCAGCGCCTCGGCACCCGAGCTGGCTTCCAAAACCTCAAACCCCGCGTTCCGCAGCGCCCGGCTGCGGGCGTAGCGGCCCGCCTCATGATCGTCAACGTTGAGAATCGTAGTTTTCGTCAATGTCAGCATGGATCAGCTCCGCGCAGTTTGCAGAAAAACGTCCCAGCCAGCTCGCCGCAAAGCGCCATGCAGCAGGGGCAGGCCCTCTGGACGGGACAAAGCGGTTTTGGACAAAATCGCCACAGCTTTTTGATTGAGGGATGTAATCTCCGATGGTTGCAGATGCTTCGATGTGACAATAACAACGGGAATGTCTTCAGTTGAGGGATCGGCCTTCAACTGAGCCAAAACATCCTCACCCTTCATCACCGGCATCACCAAATCAAGAAGAATAACCTCGGGCTGCAGCTCTCGAGCCATTCGGATTCCTTCCAGACCATGCTGGGTCTCCAGGATTGAGGCGCCCGTGGTTGCCAGCAAACCTTTCAGCCAGTAGCGCGTGACTTCCTCGTCGTCAATGAGCAAAATCTTCTTCTCACCTTCGCGTTGCGTAAGCTGATTCAGGTTGTCGAGCAGCCAGCGGCGTTCGATGGGCTTCAAACGATACCTGTCCGCACCGAGTCCTATTGCCTTGGATTGATCCTCGACGTTGCTCACGACGATCACTGGTACGCTTCGTGTAGCCTCGTCTTGTTTCAGCCGAGCCAGAAGGCCCCAGGTATCCTCGCCCTTGAGTTGCAAATCCAACACAATCGCCTGGGGCCGGTGGCGTTGCAGTGCCTGCTGAGCTTGTTTCACGGTCGAGGCGGATACAATCTGAAAACGGGTGTTCTTCAGATATTTTTCATACAGCAGAAGCATTTCAGCGCTGTCCTCAACGACCAGAACTGGGGTTAGGTCCGGATCAAGCTGCGAGGCGATCTCGGTAGTCGAGGTGGGAAGGACAGGAACCACATAGGTCAGTGGGATGACAGCAGTGAACTTCGAGCCCTCTCCTGGTGCACTCTCCACACCAACGTTTCCGCCCAGGAGACCCGCCAACCTTTTCGTGAGTGGAAGTCCTAGTCCGGTTCCCTTCACGTTCTTCTGCAGCGGATTTGGAATCTGTGTGAATTCTTGAAAGATGAATTCCTGCTGGTCCGCCGGAATTCCGATGCCTGTATCGGTTACTGAAAAATGCACAGCGTTGGCCGACGAATCCAGCTTGGCCGAGACACGAATCTCGCCATGATCCGTGAACTTCAGGGCGTTGGAAATGAAGTTGCGCAGAATCTGCGACACTTTCCCTTCGTCGGTGTTGAGGACAATGATTCCTTCTGGCTCCTCGAAGATCAGAGAGACCCTCTCGCTGACCAACAGGGGCTTCAACATTCCGCGCAGCGCTCCAAACAGATCCCCAACCCTAAACTCGGAGGGATGGACCTCGATCTTGCCCGCCTCCACTTTCGCTAAATCGAGAAGATCGTTGACCAGGGTAGAGAGATCATCCGCAGCCGTAGAGATGAATCGAACCTGTTTTTCCTGTTCTGGCGACAAATCTCCATCGACGTGTGCCAGCAGGAGGCGCGAAAGGGCAATGATCGAATTAACGGGCGTCCGAAACTCGTGTGTCATGTTGGAAAGAAATCGCGACTTAAGCTCGTCGGCCCTGCGCAAATGGTCGGCTTTCTCGTCCAGCTCGGCGTACAGAGCAACAACGCCACGATTTGTATCTTCCAACTCATCATTCAGGCGCGACAAATCCTCCTGGCGCTTCCGCAGCTCATCCAACGTGCGAAGCAATTCCTGGTTCTGCTGCTGAATCTCTCCTATGGGATCCTGGGGTCGCAGCCGTGCGAGTTCCGTCGAAATCTCAGACATTCGTTGCTGAGAAACAAGGCCGGCCGTCGCCGGCAACAGCTTTTTCAATAGCACCGTGGTGCCGGCACCAGGCGTCGATTCGATTTGAAATTGATCCATCAGACGCCGGGCGCCCACGATGCCAAGTCCCATACCCGTACGGGACTGATATCGACCTTCCATGATTTCCACGAGATTCGGGATGCCCCGACCACGATCGGCGATACGAATCACCAAGAGCTGGGGCGCAGTTTTCCCATTGACCTCAAACTCAACCTTGCCCCCGCCTCCGTAGTTCAACGCGTTGCGAACCATCTCCGAAACGGCCGTGGCAATGCGGGTTTGATCCTGCGCGTCGAAACCCAGCAGTTTCGCAACTTGACGGGCGCGCTGGCGAACTAGAACGACATCGTGTTCGAAGCTCAGTTGCGTGGTCAGAATGCCAAAGCTCATGGCGCGCTAGAAGTGAGCTGGTCCTATTGTCTAACTGAAGCTCTAGCCGCGACGACCGTAACATCGTCGCTGCCTCTCTGATAGTCCCGGTATAGAATTCCGGCAATGAGCCCGGGCACCTTGCGAAGCAACCCAGGGTAATTGCTGAGATTCCAGTGAGAGGTCAATCCGTCTGAGTGAAGCACGAGGACCGCATCCGTAGGGAACGGGTACGAGAATTCCTGAACTTTGCGAACGTCCTGCCCCACTATTCCGTTTGTAGACATGAGATGGCGGCTGCCGCCGTCGGAAACAATCACTCCCGAGATGTTGCCAACTCCCGCGTAGCGGACTAATTTCTGAGATAGATCGATTTCAGCAATCCCAAGCACAGCGCCCCGCGTGGACCGCAACGCCGCGTGGGCCGACTCGACGATTCTGGCCGGACTATGCTGAAGGGTGGACCGGAAGATTCGAATGGCTTCCTGGGCGGCGGTCGCAGCGCCGAGTCCATGGCCCAGGCCATCCACAAGCAGAAGCAGCACACGTCCCGTGAAACTGGCTGCTCCCCAGCCGTCGCCACAGGCCACTTCGTTGCGCTTCGCCCGGCAAACGGCTCCGATGTCCATCGCATCCGGTGACTTTGACTCAGACGCGCGGCCCGGCCAGACTTCTGCGAATACTGCTGTTCCCTTCGGATCCGAATGCAGATCGAACGAGCGGGCGAGGCGGCTCATCGCTCCCATTCCGGTACCGGGACTTCCAGCCGTGGAAAACCCGTCGCGAAGAGACTGGGCCACATTTACCATCCCCGGCCCGTTATCCAGGGCCAGGATTTCGATCCCCCTCCGGTCCTGATCCTCTATCAACCGAACGACGACTTCTCCCTGGAGTGCGTGTTTGGCAAGGTTCGTCGCTGCTTCTGTCGCCACGATAGCTACCTTTCCCACTTCAGTTTCGCTGAAGCCGAGTTTGCCCGCCAGGGCAACCACGTGTCGCCGCACCTCCGCTACCTGAGTCGCTTCCGTCACCGCAAAAAAGAACTGTTCCGTCATAGAGGACCAATGAACAACTGCGGTGAGATCCTTAGCTTGAAAAAGACCGCTCCTCTGAGAATCCCCCTTGCCAAAGGGGTAAGAAGGCGAAACGACAGCGGTAGACGACAGCGGTCGTGAAGCCTTTAGGGGGTTGTCGTCGGGTTTGGGCGGACCGGACAACGGACCAAAACCCCCCTGAAGTCCCCCCTTGTCCAACGGGGGATGTTGTTTTCATTGAATTTGGAGCCGGTCTAGGCAGCATGAAAACCTCCTTTAGAAGTCGAAGACAAGGTCGCTCTCCTACTTCCACTTCGTTATGGTTACTTCAGTGCCCTCTCCAACCTTGCTCAGAATCGTGAATTCGTTGACGAGTCGCTTGGAGCCGCTCAAACCAAGGCCTAAGCCACCGCCGGTCGTATAACCGTCTTTCATGGCCAGTTCGAGATCGGGAATACCGGGTCCCTGGTCCTTGAAGGTCAGGCGCAAACCGCGACGAGTTCCGTTCTCCACGATCTCGATGGCCACACTTCCGCCCCCACCATACTGCAGGGTGTTGCGGGCCAACTCGCTTGCTGCCGTGATAATGCGGGTCTGGTCAACCAGGCTAAACCTCAATTCTTCCGCCTTGGCTCGCACCGCCTGGCGAACGGCGACGAGTTTTTCACCGGAATCGATCTGGAGGGATTCCTGGCGGGGCGTCATTGATTCTGGCTCCGGGGCTCAAACGCCTGCCGTAGCAGTTCCATTCCTTTCTCAACGTTCAGAGCGGTTCGTACGCTTTTCAAGCTGATTCCCAATTCGACCAGAGTAATCGCGACTGCCGGCCGCATGCCGACAACCACCGTGACTGCGTCCAACACGGCTGAGATGGCGGCGATGTTTCCCAGCATCCGGCCAATAAACGAGTCGACGATTTCAAGGGCGGAGATGTCGATGAGAACCCCGCGTGCACCGCTGCTGACAACCCGTGTGGAGAGATCGTCCTGGAGTGCAAGTGCAAGTCGGTCATGCATGTCCACCTGAATGGTTACCAAAAGGAAATCACCCAGTTTAAGAATCGGGATTTTTTCCACGCACTCTCCTTGATCCGCAGAATTTGTCGATGACAGGGACCGCAAGACTCTACGGCTTGATCGCCTGTACAGCCAATCCCCGACGCGTCAGCGCCACGGCGAAGGCGTCGGCCAGCGTGGCCTTGGTGATCACGTCGCCTAGCTCCACTCCCAAATGAACGATGGTTTGGGCAATCTGCGGGCGAATGCCGCTAATGATGCAGTCGGCTCCCATCAAGCGGGCTGCCGCGACCGTCTTCAACAAGTGTTGCGCTACCAGCGTATCGACAAGAGGAACGCCAGTGATATCGATGATTGCGATGTCTGAACCGGTGTCGACAATCTGTTGCAGGAGACTTTCCATGACAACCTGTGTTCGCTCGCTATCGAGCGTCCCGATCAAAGGAAGCGCCAGGATTCCATGCCACAATTTCACCACCGGAGTCGAAAGCTCCAGCATGTCTTGCTGCTGGCGAGAAATGACGGCTTCGCGCGTTTTCTGGTAGGCCTCGATCGTAAACAATCCCAGCTTGTCCAGCAGGAGAGTCGCTGTCCAGACCTCGCGAGCGAGGCTGTCTGCGTCCTGTCCAAACTCCTTTCGCAAGCGCTCAAATAACGGCTGCTTGAGCGAGAAGATGAACGTGCCCGTCTGCGAGGGCGTGAATCCCTGCTGCATGCGATTTCGTGAGAGGTTCGTTAGCAAGTCTCGTACCTCAATCCATTCTGCCGCCATGATATCGGCTCGACCCTGACGCAGGGAGTTCTTGAGCGAGGCCAGAAACTCTCGGGATTGCTGCTGGACATCAGCTTCCAGGCTCTTGCTCAAGGTGCCTTCAGCCCTCTGATTGTCCAGCCATTCCTTCAATATGTCGGTCTCATGCTTGTTGATCGTCTCGGCCAGACGGCTGTAGACAGCGTCATTCATAGGTATTCTCCTGATCGGTGAAATTGTGTGGGGCAGGGTTACCGCGCCTGTCCCGCAGTTCAGATTCTTCTGTTGTCCCTTTCGGGACGTGATATCCGAGTAAAGCGTGACACCATCCTGATGACAGTAAGAGACGGAATTACCAAGAGGTGCGAATCATAGATGAAAGATATTGCTGACGTATTCCTCGCATTCGTTGTGTTGTGTGCCGGTGGCTTTGTGGGGGCAGCTCTGCTGGGATTCATTTAGACTGCATTATCCAGCGCCAAACCAGTCAATGTTCCGAGTCGGCCTGAAACAGTTGAATCCTGCTCCCGCTCGGCCCCCTGACGTGCGCCGAGGTCATCGCCGAGGAGAAACCGAGCGGATCGTGGCCGAACACGGTAGTCACAGCGATCCATAGCCAGCACTTCTCCATCTGTATTGACTTTGATGGCATGGTCGAACCGAAGGTCCAATTCTTGCGCGCGAAAATAGGTCACCTTATCATCTTCGAGATGATCACCGCTCGAGACCCGATTCAACAGGCCCACAAATTCTAGCGTGGGCATGGCCTCCACCAAACAAATGTCCAGCCAGCCATCGTCGATAACCGCATGGGGAGCTATGATGCGTCCTCCTCCAATCAGGCTCGCGTTGCACACGGCAAATGTCTGGAGATTGAACTCCCGCTCGACGAGCTCTCCTTCTACGATTGCCCGCAGTTCTGTTTTCAAAGGCTCATAGTCCCACAGAACCTGAGCGCCTCCGATGAGATAGGCCAGCTTTCCGGCAATCGACTTCAAGGCAGGACTCACCGCATCCGACACCTCAGCAATGAATCCACCGGCCGACACATTGACAAAGTGGCGACCATTAAGGGTGCCGAGATCGACGTCAATGCTCCGTCCCTTGAGGAGAAGCGCGATCGCCTCATCCACATTCTCCGGCAGCCCGAGTGTCGCAGCGAAGTCATTGCCTGTCCCCAGAGGGATCACACCGAAGGTGACTCGTGAGAAAGCGCCTTCTACGCTGGCCACGCCGTTGAGAACCTGATTCAGCGTCCCATCGCCCCCGCCAATAAATAGCGTGTCGTAGCCTGCTTGGGCCGCGTCTGCGGCTGCTGCGTGTGCATCACCCGGTGCCACGGTCATCACAATATCCATGGCACCGACGCGGTCCCGCAGCTGCTCATTCAGAGCGGGCAGCTGGGTTGCTCCTGCGTCTGAACCCGATACTGGATTGAGGTGAGTCGGGATTTCAAGGAGTCAGCGCACTCCAAGCCAGCGGCAGCAATCGAGCCGCTTCCTATTTGTGAGGCTGAGTCAAAGCTAGGGGAGGCTCAACCAAATCAGGCAACCACGCTAGCCCTGACCGGGGGTACACGATCAAGAGAGACTCTTGCGCAGCCCTGAAAAAACAATTCTGCCCGACGTTTGCGCGAGCGAATGTCCACTTTTGCACACCCTCAAAGTGACCCGGTCAAGGGTGAACATGAAAATTAGCGGCGAATGTTCTTACTGAACAGGGCCACCGGCCCGGCGGTTAGCTACCCATGCCAGCAGGATGCCGGCAGCTGCCGCCGCGGCGAGCGCCGTCAGCGGTTCTCGACGCGCGTAGTCAGCGACCTTCTGTTTCAGCCCTTCGCAGCCGACTCCCTTCATCTTGTCTACTGATTGCGCCACGCCACTTTTGGCTTTATCCACATAACCAACCGCCACATCTATTTTCTGGCCGGCAGTTTCGGCTACGCTGCTGATTTTCTGAGCCACCCGCTGACCTAAGGAATCGCTTCCAATGTCCAAGACCTTGTTCGTTTCCATAATTTCCTTTCATGGTTAGTTGATCGATTGGATGCGACGAATCGCCCTAGGTGCATCCGCGCATGAGGAAGAGAATGAGTAGGAGGGGAATGGGGACGCCCAAAGCCCATAGAAGAATCCACCCCACTTTTCCGGCCTGCCATTCGTTCGTACTTTTCAATGAGTTGTTCATTTCAATGCCTCCTCGCTTCTCTCACTTAGCAGATTGACCACCAAAGGCACTTGGCCTCCAATTCATGGGTCATGGAGTTAACAACCAGTTTCGAGAGGTAGGCAAGACTTCGCGGAAATGTAGTTTGTTCCCTATCCTGGGTGCGCTCTGGATGAAGGGGAACGGAGATGTGAATAGTTGGCTGCGTTGCCTCGGTCCGTCTCCACAAGCCCACGCTCCCACCTCATTGAGTAACTGCGAAGCAGAGTGAGTGTGCTGGTGTAGGATCAGCTTCGGCAGCGCACTGGAAGAGAGCAAGCCAGCAGTCTGCTCCCAGATCTGCCGCTCTCGCTCACCTCAACTGAGGTGCTCCTCCAAGACAACATTTCAAGAATCAAAGGATGAGGCTCAGAACTAAATTGGCCATCATCATCGACGTCGTGCAGTTTTGACCAGCACGTCCAGCAAGTATCCCCCACGCTGTCTTTACTGTCTTGAACCACCGCCCAACCCTTCTGGAACAGGCGTATCGGGCAGCTCGATCAATCGTGCGTGACTGGGGGTCATTGCAATCAATATCGTCCACCTTAGAAGCAAGGAGGCTTATGAAACTCGATTCCTTAGAAGCTCTCTACGTTGAAGAACTGCGGGATTTGTACAACGCGGAGCAACAGATACTGAAGGCACTTCCTAAGATGGCGAAGGCGGCTTCATCTTCCAATCTACAGAAGGGTTTTCAGGACCATCTGCAACAAACCAAGGCCCAGGTGGACCGTCTCGATCAGATCTTTGCCGACCTGGGCAAATCTCCTAAAGGTAAGAAATGCGAAGCCATGGAAGGACTTCTAAAAGAAGGTGCAGAACTCCTGGATGCGGAAGCGGAGCCTTCTGTCCTGGATGCTGCACTCATCGCCGCAGCGCAGCGGGTTGAGCATTACGAGATCGCAGGCTACGGCTGTGTCAGGACCTACGCTAAATTGCTCGGCCACGGTGAGGCGACAACACTGCTTCAACAAACCCTGGATGAGGAAAAGAACACGGACGAAAAACTGACGAAGTTGGCTGTCGGTTCAATCAACACTGAGGCGGTCGAACCGGAGAATGCGTCTGAAAAGAAATCATCCACGCAAAAGAGAGCACGAGCCTGAGCAGCTAGCGTCCCCAGATCGCAGAGTGATGGTTTAGGACAGTAGCGTCGGTTCCATCAAATAGGGCAAATAAGGAGAAATAGCATGGCAGGTAAAAACACAGCAGCTTTCGGAATCTATCCCAACCGCGCCAGTGTCGACAGGGCAGTCGACACTTTGAAAGCCGAGAATTTTCGGAACACAGACATCTCGGTTCTTTTTCCTGAAAACGAGGGGTCGAAGGAATTTGCCCACGAGAAAAACACGAAAGCGCCTGAAGGCGCTGCTACCGGTGCTAGCGCAGGAGCGGTGGTCGGCGGAGGGTTGGGGTGGCTGGCGGGCATTGGCGCCTTGGCTATTCCTGGTCTAGGGCCCTTCATCGCGGCCGGCCCTATCATGGCCGCTCTGGCGGGAGTGGGAGTCGGAGGAGCAGTCGGAGGCTTGGCAGGAGCCCTCGTCGGCATGGGCATTCCCGAGTATGAGGCGAAGAGGTATGAAGGACGGGTTAAAGACGGCGGCATCCTCCTGTCGGTTCACTGCGACGATTCGTCTTGGACCAAGAGGGCCAAGGAGATTTTGGAGCGTACCGGCGCACAGGACGTCTCTTCAACGGGTGAGGCTAGTGCGGACTATGCCAAGAGCGACCGGCCCGTAGCACGTACCCAAAAGCGGTAGTTCGCCACGGAAGAAGATTGGGGTCGATGCAGGAGAGTCAACGAGCTGACTCTCCAATCGACCCTCGTCTCTTCGTCGATGTCTACTGCCACCCGACCTCATTGTTATGACATTCAGCCCACTGCCTCACGTCCTTGGCACGAGTCATTGTGGGAAGTCCCGGGCGAACGGGAATAACACGGTCGCCCTGCCCCGGAGCGAGTCGAGTACCCCTTAGCCGACCCTCGGAGTCGGATTGCCGTAGCTCTTTGAATCGTTAGTTTCGTAAATCGCGTCAAGGAAATGGAGAAAGAACAATGTCAATCATTTAGATTGCGGTGAGTGGATCAGCTGAACGCTTTTCAATCAGGAAGCGGGCAGAAACCTCATGAACTATCGTCGGTAGCGACAGGACTTGTGTCAAAAAGAGCGATGGGGACGTAGCATGCCTTTGAAGGATGCGGGTTGGATCCGAGGCCTCATCTTTCACAGAGGAGTTTTTTCATGCCGCTTTGCAGCACCACGTTCGATGAGAATAGCGTCCCCCTTGGAGAAGGGGGGCCTTCAAGGGGGTTTTGAACGCGGGGAAAAACCCACCTCGGCGCTTCGGTGAAGGCTTCGCAAGCCTTCACCCCTCCGTCGGAGGGTTTCCAAAGGAGAAAGAAATGATGACAGTGCCGAAAATTCTGGAGAAAGTGAGTGGCCTTTCCCAGGGGAACGACATTGTTGAGGTATATATCTGGGACAAAGTGTCTTTCGCGATCACAATGGCCGACCTGGATTCGCTTCAAAGCAGACTCAACCAGCTTTCCACAACACAAGAAGTCTTAGGAGCTATCTATTACACCGGTCTTGACGCTCCTGGACGCGAGGACTTCACTACTGACGCCCAAGGCTTGAAACAGTTCCAAACTATCTTCAACGCAGCGGTTGACAGCCAAGAGCGGCTGTGACAGGAACACGGTAGCTAGAGAAATGGCAATGCGTTGGCGGCTGCCAACAAGCAGAGAGGAAGCACGACGCCGGGGAGGAAGTATTAGCGTCGCAGGGAGTCCACGTCGTGATTGATTGAAGAAAGGAGAAAATCCATGCCCTTCATCACGGTCGGGAATGAAAACTCTGGTGCCATAGATCTCTACTATGAAGATCATGGCTCAGGTGCCCCCGTCGTCCTTATTCACGGATATCCACTCAGCGGTGCGTCGTGGGAACAGCAGATCCCGGCGCTCCTAGCTGCCGGTCACCGTGTTATTACCTATGACCGCAGAGGCTTCGGCAAGTCGAGCCAACCGACCGCGGATTACAACTACGACACCTTCGCCGAAGACCTGCGGAAGCTTGTAACAAAGCTCAACCTGCTTGAGTTCGCCTTAGTTGGTTTCTCCATGGGTGGCGGCGAAGTAGCGCGCTACTTTGGAAAATACGGATCGACGGGCGTGACCAAGGCCGTCATTATTGGAGGGATTCCACCGTTTCTTCTGAAAACAGCCGACAACCCGGATGGCGTGGACGGCGGAGTGTTTGAGGGGATCCGGAGAGCTGTGGCTGCGGATCGCTACGCGTTCTTCACCGACTTTTTCAAGAATTTCTACAACGCAGATGTTTTCCTGGGCAAGCGCGTCAGCGAACAGGTGGTTCAAGCGAGCTGGAATATCGCCGCGGGCGCCTCTGCCACCGCCAGTCTTGCTTGCGTGCCGACCTGGCTTGAAGACTTCCGCAAAGACCTGGCACGTATCGACGTCCCAACGCTGGTGATTCACGGCGACGCGGACCGCATTGTACCCATGGCAGCATCGGGACAGCGGACGGCCAGTCTGATTAAGGGAGCTCGCCTGGTGGCGATAAAGGACGGGCCGCACGCCGTAAACTGGACACATGCAGACGAAGTCAACGCTGAGCTTGTGAATTTTCTAGGTAAAAGTGTTGCGGCCAAGAACGAGCCAGTTGGGTAAACTTGCGCCGCGGTGGAGCCCGTCCCGTGTGGTCCGCTCGTAAGATACGATGTTCCCTTCCGGGCGGTTTGCACCTCCTGTACAACAACTCAATTCGCACTTCCACTCGCGGTTCCTCTACACTTGGTCAATATTGGACACCAGCTTCCCTACATTTTTCTGAGCATAGCGGAAAGCGGCAAAACTGCCCGGTCGTGTAAGGAGTACGATTTCCGCTTTCTTCTCCCTGACACACCTGATCCGTCTAAGAGGCTGGCTCAAAGCACTTAGCATCCCCATCTTGGTCTCTGGCATCTGATGTGCATTAGCATCGGTGCTGAAAGGGGACTTGAGATGAGACTAATAGACTTCGCAAAACGACGATCCGATGGACTGATCGATCAAAACTGGGTTGAAGGATTTGAAGCTTACAAACTGCAGAAGCCACCGGAGTCCTGTCCCTACGACGATGCAAGCGAGGAATTCAACGCCTGGGTGGAGGGCTGGATGGAAGCGGCTTATTGCGGGAGCGTTGTGCAAGACGTGCAGGATTTTCAGTTTGCAGAACCGGAACCCGGCTGCGCGTAAGTAAGGATGACGATGTTCAAACGAGACGTGTTCATCGATCGAAGTCGAAAACCTCGGCGTTCCGATTAGGCCGGCCCGTGTACAGATCACGAATGATTTCAGCGGCTATTAAGCTGTACGTAATACCGTTTCCTCCATAGCCCAGAGCGAAATAACTGTTGGGACACTTGTTCGTCTCGCCAATGTAGGCGAGGCCGTCTTCGGTTTCTCCAAACGTTCCCGCCCAGCTATAGTCCACCTTCAAATCGATTTCAGGAAACATCGCCCCGAACCGCTTTATGAGCTTCTTGGATTTTTTGGCTACTCTCGCATCACGTCGTTTGGGGTTATCAAAACGGTCGTCCTCGCCACCCATGAGGACACGCCCATCTTTCGTCGTTCTCATGTAGAAGTATGGCCGGGCAGTCTCCCAAGTCAGGTACTCCGTCACCTTCTCTGGAAGCCGCCCACAGGGCGTACTGACCAAAGCGTAGGTGCTCCTGAGTTGCACGATATCTTTCCTGAGACCCGCCGGGATCTCATATCCATTGGCAAAGACCATTCGACGCGCCTTGATGCGGTTTTTCTGCTTGGTGATCAGCTCCGCTCCGAGCTTGCCAGGACGATAACCGGTGATTTCCGTTTTATCGTAAACCTGCAAGCCTGAATGACAGGCGGCCCCTAGCAATCGGTGCGTGAGGCGATAGGCATCGATCTGACCCGCGTCAAAGGAGAGAAGGGCAGCTGGATAGTCCAATTCAAAGCATTCACGGACCGCTTCTTTGCCCAAAAGCTCGAGCCTTATGCCGTGTCGTGTTCGAACGCTGTACTCCTTTTGAAGGATCTCTACCTCGCCGCGACGACTGGCCAAATAGAGACTGCGTTTCCGTTCAAAATCACAGGCGTCACCCAATTCGTGAACGAGCTGCTCAATGCCGTAGATGGCTTCGAGACACAACTGGTAGCTGCGCACCGCTTTCTTCTCGCCAACCTTCCCAATCAATTCAAACAGAGGTGTATCCACTTCGTATTGAAGCAGACCTGTAGTCGCGCTGGTACTGCCGGTTCCGACTTCGCGTCGATCGACGACGACCGTGCGAACACCTTCCTTCGTAAGATGGTAAGCAACCAATGCTCCCGTGATTCCTGCGCCAACGATGGCTACCTCACAGTCCACATCCCGATTGAGGGGGAAATAGGTACCGAGAGACCCGTTCTTGATGGGCCAGAAGGGCTGGCCAGATTTTAGATCCATAGAAAGCTCTGGTCTCTCAGGTAGCGCCGCTGCTGCCGTCAAGAAGGTTGACGGTCAGAACTCCTGGTGAGGCAGATCCAGCGCCAGATCACTCCCTTTCGATTCCCGCAGCGTGCGGAAACGTTCTTCAGGAGAGTCCCCATCATTCTGGGCTGCTGCGAGACTTTCGTGCCGCCAGAGGAGCCGAGGATCTCGGTTTTAGCTTCTGTGGAATTGGGCGGCGCGCAAAACCGGTGCCCTTCAATTTCCTTTGACGAACAAACTTGGGGGACTGTTTCTCTGCCCCCGTCGCGATGCTCCGCCGTTTCACAGAGGCTTTGCGGGATTGGCTCGGACTGCTTCGTTTCGTGGGTGGGAGGTCCGCCAAGAACGATGTCTCCGTCTTGGCAACTATCCTTCCGAGGAGCGAACCGATCCGGCGCGCAGTGGCAACGAGAAAACTCTTGTCTGGCGCGATATCGTCGCGATTCGACCTACTGAAACCCTCATTCGAAATACCCGGTGGGTTGGAGATCTTGCTGTGGGGTCTCTTGCCTTTCACGGCACTCTTACGAGTGAGCTGACGTTCCATGTTCTTCCCTCCACTACGTTTATAGAGCCTTTTGCTGGAGGAGAATGGTCAATAGTGTGCAGGATGCAACGTGCTGAGAATCCTTCCCCGCTGCTACCCACCTGTGGTTCATCCGGCGCCATGCCTTGACTCTGTCGATACTCCCCAACGACCGACAATCATGAATCGCCCCGGTTCTGTTGCTTTCCCTCGTCATTACTACCTGATTGAGTAATTTGTCCTGTCGCTTCGCACCTGCGCCGTCTGCTGTGTGCTCGATTTCACTGCTAACTCTTGTTTGGTCTGTCACCTGCTCTAAGAATCATGAACGGAGATAGAAAAAACCTTTCATATTCTCTTAGGAGGAATCATCAATGCGAAATACCTGCCCGAGTTGCAACCACGCGCTCACCATCCGCGAAGCCATTCAGAACTCCTGTAGCAAATGCGCTTCTGCAGAAAGAAGTCGTCACGCTGTTGGAGGAAGGCAATTCAGCAGCGCAAGCATCAAAAACAATTTCGATGCCTTGATCTCTGAGGAACTGAAGAAACGGAGTTTCAAGTCTGCGGCTTGACTGGCCAGCCGCCGGTGGTTGCGGTCTTTTTTGAACCCAATGAAGCCCAAGGAGGGTAAAACCATGAATAGACTGATTGCATTTCCAGTTGTAGCGCTGACGATCTGGCTATCGGTGGGCTGCGCCTCGGCACGCAGAACTGGCAGCGCAGCCAAAGATGCCACTGTCGCGACAGGTCGTGAGGTGGGAGACAAGACCGAAGACGTAGCCGAGAAGGTTGGAGAAAAAACCACCGATGCGACTATTACAGCGGCGGTAAAGATGAAGTTTGCTGCGGACAAGACGGTCGATGCTTCCAAGATCGATGTCGATACCAAGGACAACCTCGTGACCCTGACTGGTACAGTGAGCTCCAAAGCGGCAGCGGATAAAGCAGTCGCTTTAGCCAAGGGTGTGGAGGGCGTGAAGGGTGTGACGCCGCATCTGACAGTCAAGAGTCAGTAGTAGTGTCTATTTGCCCCTCGCTGGCAAACATACAGGATGTTATGAAAGGCAGCGCCGTTTGGCTTTGTCCCAAGCAGAATGTCGCTGCCTTCGATCGATTCTTCATTGCTGTTGGACTTCCGTGTTCAGAACGCGCTCATAGCCTGGTCTGGGCTGAGCGTGCCCGTACTGCTATCGAATGCCTGTTGGCTTCTCCGGCAGTCCCACCATTCGAAACTTAGTCCCCTCTATTGCGATTGGAACGCTACGCAGCCTTTGGTCAATATGCGACAGCGCATAGATCGAATTGCTTTAGTCTCAATGGGGACGGTTGCCATTGGGGCGCGCAGGGATCACTCCTCGAGCCCCTGAACAACGAAGCTGTTTTAAAGGAGGCGACATGAAAACTAGATGGTTACTAGGTACTCTGGGGATTTGCTGCATTCTTGCGGTTGGTCTGTCTTTGGCGCCACGAAGCCTGAAAGGACAGAATAAGGAACGATCGCTCCGCAATTCCACCAAGGAGGTTTACACCGGCACCGTTGCGGCGATTGGCGGACAGTTCGCAGGAGCATCGCGGCCATTCACACTTGAAATCACTGGCTACACGCCAAGCGACGAAGCTCAGCGCGAGTTTGCGATTCTCCGGGCGCAAGGGCAGGATGACTTCATAGAGGCAATTTCACACAAAAAGCTTGGGACTTTTTCGCTCGACGGCCAGGTGGGACGAGACTTGAGATTTGTACAGGAAAGCCAGACAGAGAAGGGTCGGAAAATTACGATCCTGTTTGAACGATGGCTCAGGATGTTTGAAGTTAAGTACGGAACACGGTCTCAAGACTACCCATTTACCTACATCGAGCTGTTTGTGAGCGACGATGGCAAAGGTGAGGGTTCCGTTGTAGGACTCGCGAAGCTCTCTTTTGACAAGAAAACCCCAAATACTCTGGACGTGGAAAATTTCGGCACCTATGCCGCTAAATTGATGGGCGTCGAACTTCGTACCCGATAGACATCAATGCGATCAACAAGGAACGATTCAGAGAATCGCCGCCGTTCTGCTTGGTAGGGTCCCGGCGACGTACCGCTTGAAGGGAGGTTTTTGTCATGAAGAACAAACACTATGAGTTTGTTTCGGGCAGTATCTTTGGTGTTGTTGCTGCACTCCAGGCAATCAGGGCTATCTTTCAGATACCGGCCCAGGTCGGTACTCACGATGTGCCCTTGTGGATCTCCTGGGTTGCGGTCGCATTGCCGGCAGTCTCTGCATTTGGGCCATTCAAACGGCCCGCCATGGTGAGAACTAAGCACTAATTGGGTGTGGGAGCGTTTCGGACTAGCAGGCATCGATTTTCTAGTTCCATCCTATGCGAGTTTGATCACTGCAAATGCTGCTCCGTGCGGGTCGGACAGCATTGCCATTCGCCCTACACTCGCGATGTCCATCGGCGCATTGCAGATCTTGCCGCCGAGCTCGCCATTGCGTTCTGCCAACTTGTCGGTGTCCTCGACCTGAAAGTAGGGAAGCCAGTGCGATGGCCCCGGCATTTCCGGGGGCATCGCCAGCATGCCGCCAGCCGGCCGGTCTTCATCGGCCAGATTGAACATTGTGTAGGGCATCGGACCACCTTTCCGCGGCTGTGGACGCCAACCAAACAGTCCTGAGTAAAATTCAGCGGCCTTGATGGGGTCGCGCGTGTAGAGTTCTGTCCAGCAGAGAGCCCCGACTTCATTGAGGCGGGTGGCCTGCGGTTGCTGATTGAGCTCCCAGATGCAAAACTTTGCGCCGCTTGGATCTTGCAGATTGGCCATGCGATTCGCATCTGCGCCAAAGGGTTCCCTGAGCACTTTCCCGCCAAGAGAGATTGCATTCTTGGCCGTTTCGTCGGCGCTGATGACGGCCACATAAGAGTTCCAATGCGGCAAGACACCGGCAATCTTGCGGTCCTCCGCCATCTGATACATTGCCCCGACGCGCTGGTTGCCAAGTTTCAAGAGGGTGTAGTCGCCTCCGGGCATGTGTATGTCGTTCGATGCCCATCCAAACAATGAAGCATAAAATTTCTTCGAGGCAGCGGCATCGGCTGAGCACAACTCCGGCCAGCAGAAGGTCCCTGGAACTTGCATGGTTATCGCAGACATGGTACTTCGCTTCCGTTCAGAATCTGGAAAGGCTGGTGCTCAGGCGGCTCTTGTCTTGCCCCGCCGCTGGTCAGTTTTGACTTGTTTCAGGCTGGCCCTTAGTTTAGACATGATATCGATAACACTCGTGGCCTTTCGCGATTTTGCGGGGCCGACGGGCTTTCCAGCCAGTTTCTGCTTGATCAAGTGGAGTAACGCTTCTTGATAGGCATCCTCGTACTTCTGAGGATCGAAACGCGTAGTCAACTGGCCGATGAGCTGTTCCGCAATCTTTAATTCGCCTGCAGCAGCCTTGCGAGCTGCAGGAACCTTCGCAGCTGGCGGTTGCTGCAGCTCATCGGCAAAGCGAAGGAGTGCGAGCACCAGGTACGGCCCACGGGTTCTGATACCTCCCAGTTGCTCATGAGTGTGCAATACCAGCTTCCCGATTCCCACTTTGTGCGTGTTCTTGAGGACGTCGCGCAATAACGCATACGCCTTCTCTCCATTGCGTCCCGGAGCCAGATAGTAGGGCTTGTCGAAAAACATCGGATCGATTTCGCGCTCGCTCACGAAATCTGTGATCGCAATGTGCTTGTTGGAGTCCAGGCTTATTCGGTTGAGATCTTTACTGCTCAGGACGGCATAACGGCCTTTCTGGTACTCGTAGCCTCGGACGAGGTCCTTGTACTCGACTTCTGCATTGCATTCCTCACAGACGCGCTGATTGCGGATTCGACCTTGATCCTTCTGATGTAGGAAATGAAAATGGAAGGGTCGTTCTTTAACTGCGATAAACAATCTCACCGGAATGTTGACCAGACCGAAACTAATCATTCCGTTCCAGATCGCTCTCATTTAAGGTGCCTCGTTCGGTCGCGAATGAGCCTAATCGGTCGTTCGCGTCACCTTAAGCCATGCCGCCGTCCCGTTAGGCATGGCTCCGTGCCTCCGGACGCGCAGAATTCATGACTTTGATGAATCTGAGCCCGGTTGGCAGCAAAGTCTGGTCAAGATTGCTCGCTGCATCAACTTTGTAGGTGTTCACAATTGAACCGAACTCTTGCTGACAACCCGGTATCTTTAGAACCTTCAAAGAGGAGGAGAGCAATGGCTACGAGCACCCTACTGATCGTCGTGTTGGTGATTCTGCTGATTGGCGCAGCACCTGCGTGGCCGCATAGCAGGAGCTGGGGCTACTACCCCAGTGGTCTTCTTGGGTTGATCGTGCTTATCGTCCTGTTGCTTCTTCTCACCGGTCGTCTTTAGGTTCATACCGACTGGATGAAGCAAGTTTGCGTTCGGACGAAGTCTCGGACCGAACGGGCGAGACCTTAGGGAGGGGGCGACGTCATGGATAAAAATGAGTGTGCTCATCCAAATTGCACGTGCATGGTAATTCCCGGCATCGGTGTCTCAGAAGGAGGGGAAGACTATTGCAGCGACCATTGTGCCAAGGCTGGAAGTCAAGATACTGGGAAGTGTGAGTGTGGGCATCCAGGATGTGCGTAACGAGTGATTTACCCTTGAGAAACGACGACCTGTGGAATGTTTTCGTTTTCCGGGGGGGGCTTAGCCCATGCGGCTTCACCTCGTGACCGCCAACCAGTAAATCCACTGAGATGGCCATCTGGATAGGCCGCTGGGGGTTTGCACTCGCCATGTCCTTTTTGCTGAAAGCGATCTTGGAGGCCCGACCATGCTTAGCATTGAGATGCTTAAGAGCAGAGGTGTTTGTCTTTGGGCTTATGCCAAGTCTCAAAGGATGCTGGAAGGCATGATCTGTGAGGCAGAAACGCTCATTGACCAGCTTGAACTCATGAGTGGGAAAGCCAGCGTCGATGTGAGGGCGGCGCGCGTGCGAGTCTTCCAATGGGACTGGGAACTGAGGTCGCAACTGGGGCTCCTGTTTCGGCCTGCACCGCCGGTATTGGAAGCCTTTCAGGGGTTCCCTCGGGTCGTCAAACGGGATCAGAGTGGGCGGCAACAAGTACAGAGTCTGTGCGACGGTGTAGCCGTTCGCCTGGAGTATCTAAGGTTGCTTCTAAGACACATGGATGAATTCTCGGTGGCTAGACTGAGGATTGGAACACGTAGGCGCTCGGGGGTTGCTCAACCCCTAGGGAAGTTGAGCGATGAGCGCGCGTCTTGAAGAGCTTAGGATTGTTTAACAGTTCCCTTGTCAGGTCACCCTTGCCTTGTTCAAAGAAGTCTCGACTGCATCACGCGTCTTAGGTTCCTTCTCTCCAGGTGCTCCATGACCTGGAATCAGTTTCGAAGATTTTGCTGGCAGCGTACAAAAGCTCTCCACAGCCTCCCTGATCGTTCAACCAGAGCTGCTTCGTCTGCCAGGCTTCTATCCTTAATCACTTTTCGGAACCACTGAGAATAGTCCCCGCGATGCAGGTGATGCACCCAGGTCGCATCATCGATCCCATCCGCAACCCGCAGAAACTGGATGAGGTTTTGGGCGCGAAGGTTAAGGGTGTTTTCGGGGAACTTCTCCCAGGACCTTTTCGAGGTTTGTCGGCAGGTCGGTAGAGCGGAGCTCCATTTTCGGCCACGACCCATTTGAAAAGATCCAGACGCGAGAAAACAGAGCGAAGATCATTGAATTGTCTGCCCATGACGAGGATCAGTTTGGGCCCAGACGCAAGGTGGCGCTCGAACACTGACGCCGTCTCGCTTGTCACACGGTTATTGGCCGTCAACGTTCCATCGTAGTCACAGGCGAGTGCGAGATATCTCATTCCTTGATCTCCGCTGGATCGTTAACCAAAAGAGTCCGAAGGAGGTCTGGCGCAGGCGCTACCACCATCGCGTTGGCACATTCCAAAGTGATTCTGAAGCAACCCACCGGCGACACTTGACGAGTGATTCTTGCAACCAGCTCACATCGTGCCGCTGGTCATTTTTGAACGCGCCCATGGCAAGTCGCGTCAAGAGATTCAGGACAACAGTGAAAAAAATCAAAGCTTCGGTAGAAAATCCATCCAGGTAGGTGTGCGATGAGATGTTCAATTTGCTACCAAATCGCGGGAGGTGCGCACAACCTCCACTGACAACGAAGCAACAAATGAATTGAAATGATGGCCCCGGGGAATCGAAGCGAGGGCCGGTCACCTCTTGGAGGATAGATTGCCTATACCGAGAGAGTGAGTCTCAGGAGGCAACCATGCTGGTAACAAAATTGAAAGCGATCAACCAGTGGATGGAGTGCGAGAGTTGCAAACTTCAACAGGTCAAAACCATTACTCCGCGGAAACCTGAAGATCGAATGTGCGTCCATTGCCGTGGGACATTCCTCAAGGAAATTCGGATCTATTCCAACTGAGTGTCATGTAGTGTGGCTGGCCAAGCGGCGGCTCGCTGGCGCCTCATATTTTCCCGACGGGCAGCGTTGAGTTGGTTCGTTGGACATTCTGGGGTTGCCCAAATATTGTGGGGTGTTTGTGAAATCGCCCACGCTACCTACATCTTGCCGCCCCATGCTCCGAGACGTCAATCGGTTCTGCGCTCGTTGGTGAGGTATCAGACTTGGTTTCTTCCATCTCAGTCCGGATTATGGGTGGTGGACCCGCTGGTTCAGCAGCAGCGATTGCGGCCCTGTCGGAAACCAACTCCGTCCACATCGTCGAAAAATCTTCCTTTCCACGCCACAAAGTCTGTGGTGAGTTCCTCTCGCCTGAAATTGCCACACAGCTAGACTTACTGGGCCTCTGGGAGGAGTTTCTTCGGCTCCGGCCGGCACATATCAGGAGAGCGATTCTGCACTTTGGATTCCGCGCCAGCGAAAGCCAGTTGCCTGAGGGCGGCTTCGGGCTGAGTCGCTATGAGTTTGACCGCTTGCTTTTTCAGAAGGCGATCGCGGCGGGGGCAACGACTTCGCGACAGCGGGTAGAGGCCTTAAGCCTTATTGTGGAGCCCGGCTCAGACAAGAGGAACTGCGGGGTACTTGCCATTGGACGCAAATCGATTGCCGCAAGAGGACGTCGGTCTTTCGGATTCAAGTCACACTTCGAAGGGCCGGTGAATGACGCCGTCGAGCTGTTCTTCTTTCGCGGATGCTATGTTGGCGTGAGTGCCATAGAGAACGGTATTACCAACGTCTGTGGGATCGCACCGGAGGAAACCTTGCGCGCTTGTGAATTCCACATAGACGATTTCCTCGCCGGCTGGCCGCCCTTGGCAAATCGGCTAGGTCCACTCTCTCGAATATCGCGCTGGCTAACCGTAGGCCCATTGGTCCTTGGCAGCCAGTGGCAGCAACTGGCTGGACGGGACATCTATCCTGCGGGCGACGCGCTGGGGTTCATAGATCCATTCACAGGCCTGGGGTTGGTGACCGCAGTCGGCACCGGCCGCCTGGCTGGACTAGCTGCGTCCAGGCAGAGTTCGGTCGAGCAACATTTGTCCAATTGTCGCCGTGCAGTCCACAAACCTTTCTGTCTGGCGGCGGTATTCCGGACCATCCTTAAAGCGGGACTGGCGCAAAGTCTAGGCCCCTTGATTCCGCCGGGCTGGCTATTTCAGATGACCCGGCCCAGCGCCCTTGCCTCTTGAAAACGACACGTTCGTATCGAGGAGCCCGGTGAATGAACCGTTCGCTTGATGCTGAGATCATTGACGATCCTGACTTATCCGAAGAAACTCTGACTTTGGTTTACAAAGACCTCATTTGGACACACAGGTTTCTTGGAAACATTCGGGCCCTGCTTTCGGCATTAGAGCGACATACTCAACCTCTACGCCAAGTGCTCGATATCGGCTGTGGTCGAGGTGAGTTGCTGCTTGAAATTCAAAGGAAGCTTAGAGTTGAGACGGTCGGCGTGGAGTTGAGGGTGCCCCGCACTGTCAGCTTAGCCATTCGGATCGTTCAGGCAGACGCCGTGTGCGATCCGCTGCCGGCTTGCGACGTAGCCTTGGCCGTATGCGTGGTCCACCACCTGACTGATGACAAAGTCGTGGAACTCATTCGCAATGTAGGTCGGTCTTGTAACCGCTTTGTGATTCTGGACCTTGTTCGGCATCCCCTACCTCTCTTTCTGTTCCGCTGCTTCGTTGCTCCGTTCGTTAACCGGATTAACGCGGCCGACGGGGTTTCCTCCATCCGGCGTTCTTTCACGCCCAGGGAACTCCAATCGCTGGCAAGTCGCGCCCTACACGGTTCATCCGGAACTTTTCGACAGTCAGTTGGCTGGTTATATGCGCGGCAGATCGTCGATATTTCTTATCGGTGAAGGCGAGCCGACGGTGATTGCGCTACGACTATTTTGAGGATTTCTTAGTAGGTACCTTCCCAGCTGCCTTCCGAGATTGCGAGAGTCCAATAGCGATCGCTTGCTTCCGGCTCTTGACCTTCTTGCCAGATTTTCCAATTTTCAGCGTACCCTTCTTGCGCTCGTGCATGGCCTTCTCGACCTTTTCCGGCGGTTTACTTCCGTATTTCGCCCTTGTTATCTCCAAGGTTGCGTGAGACGGAAGACGAGTGTCCCGTCGATCTCCGGCTAGCTGGCCCAGTCCCGCGCACTTCTAGTAGCCGGCCCAGGATCCTTCTTTGCGGAGTGGAATGCCTTCAGACCAGTCAGCGGTGCTTGGCACAACAATTTCCCCACCGGATTTCTCCAATGCACTCTGAGCTACTTCTCTTTGTCGTGGTTGCTGGTCGATGCCGATCGTGACTTGTTCGTAGCGTATTGGCTGTTCCATGGGTTCCTGGGTCTCCTTACGGTGGAATAGTTGAGTATCTGGTCCTGAGACGACGTCGGCCAGAGGCTGTCCCTTGTGTGGCTTCGGAAAAGATACGACAGGACGCGAGCTTATGGGCTGGCATCGGTGGAAGCGGTTCAAAATTGAACGGTGCCGCGGTTTCTTAAAGACGCGTTTGCAGGGGAGTTTTCATGCCGCGTTGCGGCGCCACGTTCGATGAAAATAGCGTCCTCCCTTGGACAAGGGGGGACTGGAGGGGGTGAACGCGGAAACAAACCCACCCCGCCGCTTCGCGCCACCCCTCCGTAGGAGGGGATTTTCAGAGGATGTTTCCTGGAATCGATCCGGCGGCTTCGGCACGGGTAAATTTGTCCCATTGCGATAATCTTTTCCGGTATTGGTCAGATGTACTTTGTTTCCTGGGTGGGTTAAATATTTATACCCACGAGACCATCTTCCCAAAACACCTGTGGGATAGGTCCCTTGGACTTCTCCTGGTTCCTCCGATTTTTGAAAAGGCTTTCGAGGCAGCTATGGTCGCTTGCTTGCTCTGATGGAGGTGCGTTGACACCAGCTCAAACAGGACGGAGGACACAATGACCTTAAGCGATTGCCGATTCTACTGCTGTGGGAGTGAGTTGACGTTTTCTATCTTTTCGAATGTGGTTTGTCGGGCACGCTATCTGGAAAGTATTGAGATGACTTTGATAGGTGAGGGGCGGGTCGATGTTTACGCAATTGAGCCGGCAGCAGCCAGCCGTTGGGTGGTGGTTCGCCATACCGAGGGTGAAGGAATGGTGTACAAGTGGTTCGTGCGGGAAGGGGAAACGTTCCTTGAAAGAAACGAGGAAGACTTACCCAGGCAAATCAAGGCCGATGTGTTCCACCTTTTCCCGCATTTGGCACAACCTACGACCTTGGCCGCTTGAAGATCACAGAATCCTGAACTTGATCGCTTCAAGCCGCACCCGATGGCGAAGGCACACAGGGTTGTCAAGCCTCATTGTGTTCTTCTCGGCGACGTGGCTTACCGTTGCGCAGGCGAGTCGGCCGAACCTGTCTGGCCGTTGGGAACTCGACAAATCGCGAAGCGATTTTGGATCCTTGCCACCGGACGAGGCCGCGGTGGAGTTGATTCAGCATCAGGAGCCGAAACTAACTATCACGCAAGTTTGGAAAAACGCCGAAGGTGAGCACACCCTCGTCTGGCAATTGACCACTGACGGCGCTGAGAACCTGACACGCCAGAACGAGACCGAAATCGCCTCTCGGACACTTTGGATCGATGGCAGACTGGTCACGGAGTGGAGAATGAAGAGAGGCGCCCAGCTCAGCGAGGGCACCTATGACCGCTCGCTCTCGGAGGATCGAAAGACCTTGACGGTGGGCGCACGCCAAAGGTCAGCAAGCAAAGAGATTGTACAGTACTTGGTGTTTGTCGAGAGCACGCAGTAAGAAGCAGTGAAATCCTCATTTTTCCCGCAGCTCTGAACCGAAAGCACCCGACAGGTCACACCCTTCAAGAGGCGCTCTGCCGCTTGGCAACATCAGAATGCCAGCCGACGAATCGCGGACTAACCCAGCCAGCCGACACTGGCGTCCCAAAAAATTCGATTGCCCCCTTTCATCAGGAAGAAGCGAGACATCGACATGTTCACGAGGCCCGCGGCTGGACCGGCGAGAGAAGCAATGCCCGGCACGAATTGAAGCTGAGCAAGTCCTCAGCGTTTTGCGGAACGTCTTTCAGCGCGGCCTATCTTGCTTCCGGCAAGCAACTCTCGCAAAACGTCGAAGTCGATAGGCTTTGTCAGGTGGTGATCGAATCCGGCTTCCTTCGAGCGCCGGCGGTCCTCCTCTTGTCCCCAGCCGGTTAATGCGATCAACACTCTCTCGGGGCCGCCTGGCTGCTCGCGGATGCTACGCGCCGCATCAAAGCCGTTCAACTTCGGCAACCCAAGGTCCAAAAGGACTACGTCCGGTTGAAACTCAGCGACCGCAGCTACGGCTTCCAACCCGTCGTGAGCCGTATGGACTTCGTTACCCATCGCGCGAAGCAATATGGCAATACTATCAACAGAATCCTGATTGTCATCCACCACTAGAATGCGGCCGCTGACTGGAGTGGCGGAGTTCTGCCGGTCGGGTACACTTTGCAGGCTAGGCTTCTTAGCTTGCAACATTAGCGGCAACCTCAAGACAAACTCACTACCTTGGCCAAGTCCTAGGCTGTGAGCTTCCACACTGCCGCCGTGCATCTCCACCAGCCGCTGGACAAGCGTCAGCCCGATCCCCAGCCCGCCTTCGGAGCGCTCCAAAGAACGATCCACTTGTTTGAACATCTCAAAGATGCGAGGCAGCATTTCGGGCGGGATTCCAATACCGTTGTCCCTCACCCGGATAACGACTTGGTCGCTCTGTCGTTCGGCGGTCAACCAAATTCGACCGCCCTTGTCTGTGTACTTGGCGGCGTTGTTCAGTAGGTTCGACAGCGCCTGCGATAGGCGGGTCAAGTCCGCATCGAGATAGACCGGCTCTTCTGGAAGCATAACTGTAAGCTGGTGACCCGATTTCTCGATGAGCGGGCGGCTGGCTTCCACGGCGCTGCTGACTACCGTGGCGAGATCGATCTGATCCTTCCTGAGTTCGATCCTGCCACGGGTGATGCGGGACACATCCAGCAGGTCATCAACCAGACGGGTCATTTGCTGTACCTGTCGGTCGATGACATCCCTGGCCCACTGCAACTCAGGCAAAGCCGAACCTTTGACGTGAAGGACCTGCGTGGCATTGCGAATGGGGGCAAGGGGGTTGCGCAGTTCGTGGGCCAGCATCGCCAGGAACTCGTCTTTGCGGCGATCCGACTCCTTCAGTGCTGCAATGAGACTCGCATTCTCGATGGCGACGACCGCACGCTGGGCAAGATCTCCAGCCGCGCGCACGTGGTTCGTGTCGTAGACTCGACCCGATTCAGCCATCACAAACGTCAGTGCGCCGAGTACTTTGGAACGGGACTTCAGTGGCACACAGAGGTAAGACTTCAAGCGTAATTTCCGCAAGAGCGACAAATGATCCGGGCTCTGAATAAAATTCGTCAAGAGAGAGTCGGAAACTTCTGGAACCCATTGCGGCTTGCCTGTACGCAACACTTCCATGATGCCGTAGCCTTGTTGCAAATGCGGCGGATAAAGGCGATGCAGATCATTGACCAGTTGCAGGGTGGCAGGGTCGGTATCCGTCACCGCTACCCGGCGCAGCGAGTTATCGGCTTCCTGGATGTCCACGGCGCACCAGTCGGCAAAAAAGGGAACCGCCAGATTCGCAACCTGTTGCAGTGTCCTTTCATAGTCCGTCAGCTCGGCAAGGGCGGCGCTGGCGTCCGACAGGAAACGCGTGGTCTGATCGGCCCGTTTACTGGCGCTGATGTCACGGGCGATCTTCGATGCACCAATGATCCTGCCATCCGATCTCTTGACGGGCGAGATCGTTACAGACACATCCACCCGGCTGCCGTCTTTCCGCACCCTCTTGGTCTCAAAATGTTCGATGCGCTCGCCCCGCTTGAGCTGCTCCATAATTGCCGGCAGCTCGTCTGGGTGCTCTGGAGGGATCAGAATCGACAGGGGTTTGCCAACCACCTCTTCGGCGGTGTACCCGTAAAGCCGCTCAGCACCTTTGTTCCAACTGACGATGATGCCATCGAGGCTCTTGCTGATGATAGCGTCGTCGGACGACTCGACGATGGCAGAAAGTCTCAGGTGGGCCTGTGCCGCCAGCTGTGCTGCGGTGACGTCCCGAAAGATCAACACAACTCCAATGATGTTTCCTTGATCATCCCTGATCGGAGCGGCGCTGTCGTCAATTGGGCGCTCAGTGCCATCTTTGGCTATGAGGACCGTATGGTTTGCCAGTTCCACGATTCGACCCTCTCGCAACGCTCTGGTTGCAGGGTTCTCAGCTGGCTCCCGGCTTTGTTCATTAATGATATGGAAAATGTTGTCAAGCGGCCTGCCGTGGGCTTCCTGTTCGGTCCACCCGGTAAGAGCCACAGCCACAGGGTTCAAGGAGGCTACATGGCCTTCGGCATCCGTCGTAATCACGGCATCGCCAATGCTGGACAGCGTGATCCTTAACCATTCCGATTTCTTTTGCAGAGCTTGTTCCGCGCGTCTGCGCTCGGTAATGTCTCGAAAGCTCCAGACGCGGCCGACATTACGTTGATCGATGCGCTGTATTCGGGAAAAGCGTTCAATCACCCTTCCATCCAACAATTCGAGCAGGTCGTAACTTTCCGGCGGCGATGAGTCATAGATGCCCCGCACCCTGGCACGGAATTGCCCTGGATCCTTGAACTGTGTTTCGGCAACCTCCAGCAGTCTGCGGTGGTCCTTTGCGTCCAGGGCCTCGCGCGGGATGTGCCACATCTCCACAAAATTCCCGTTAAAGCCTGTTACTTTGCCGCTCTCGTCCGTGACCAGAATCCCATCGGTCGTGGACTCCAGTGTCGCGCGCATCATGGCGAGAGATTGAGCGAGCTCCTTCGTCGTAAGCTCCAACTCTTCCTTGGCCTGAACGAGCTCCTGCTCAGCGCGCTGCCGAGCGGCGAGGATGCTTTGGGCGTTCTGCAACGCAACGGAGCGGAGCAGCTTGTCTTCGTTCTCGTCCAGTACCACTAACGGCCTCCGATGATTTCTGCCGCCAGAGCGGTGCCTAACACTCGCGCCCGGATCTTTTCAAAGGATGTTTCACGACTCGTCGACGTATCGTCGCAGAAAGGGGAAAATCCGCAGTCGTCCGTAGTGCCAAGTTGCTCAATCGGAATATATTCGGCCGCTTCAAGGATCCGGTCCCGAATCTCTTCCGGAGTTTCAATCCGTGGGTCGATCGGTGCGACGACCCCGACAAAAACCCGCTGATCGGACTTCATGTGATCCCGGATGATTCTCAGAACACGGACACGATCTCTTTCGCCGGCCAGTGCGATGTAGAAATTCCCTGCCTTCAACTCAAACAAGCTGGGCAGCAGCTCGGCGTAATCGACATCGCCACTATGGGTCGAATCGCGATCGGCGCCCGGGCAAGTATGTACCCCAATATGCCGGCGGTCTGCTGCGGAAAAGCGTGACAACGCCAGATTGTTCAGGTCGACAAAGCTATTGAGGAGATTCCCGGAAGGATCGATTTTCACAGCCAGCCGTCCTTCGGTGAAGTCGATCTGAACCTTGTGCGCGCCCTTTCGCAGACAGTTGCGAATCTCTGTCTCATGCTCGTGCAGGAGATCGTGGATGAACTCCTCGCGGGAGTAGCCTGGAATCTGGTCGGCAGGATACATGAGGCTCAGGGCCGAGGGTGAAATGACCGCCTGCTTCACCGGCACATGCGCGTAGCGCAACGCCACGTCCAGATAGCTGTCCGCATGCCTCTTGTACCGAAATGGGCCGCTCGTCAGCCGTGGCATCCGACGAGTATGCCCGGCCGAGAACGGGATCTTAAAGCCATCCGGGGCTGTGTTCGGGAGCCCCTGCACAGAATAGGTCCAGAAATTATGATACTTCCTCTGTTCACCGTCGCTGATCACCGGGGAACCTGTGGCCTCGAACCGCTCAACGGTGTCTCGAATCGCCTCGTCATACAGTGGATCCAATACAGGGTCCGCGCCGTCCGTTGTCGCAAGCGCCTCGATTAGGCGCAGTGGCCTTGGGATACTTCCTATGGGTTCTGTCTCGATGATCATTAGGGTAGTTGGTCTTAAGAGGATGCGTCGGTGCGTTTCACTCTTCCTCTAGACGCCTTGACTAGCTTTCGATTGTGGTGATTTTAGCAGAACAATCCAAGGAGAAGAAACTCCTAGGACCGGTAATCCCGCTTGCGTCACCTTCCGGTGGACAGAGATCCCACCTAGGGGGCTTTGGCGGCCGCTATGACTTCTGGCTATTCTCGGACTTGAGGTGCGGTGGGTGGGTTGCAGAAAACCGAAATTGCGTATCGCATTTCCTCATCCAAATAGAGGTTAATGATCTTACCTGCTTCATGACGCTCTTCGGAGTTGAAGCCAGCCGCTTTACCCCATGAGAGTTCCATCAGATGGTCGAGGAGGGTAATGCGCAATAACGACAGCTCCCGAACCAGATCGCGCCCTGTGTAGCCTTGATTAAGACGGACATAAACATTTGCTCGAGCCTCGAGACTGTTACGAACCTCAGGAATCTCACGCTTTCGTATCAGCTCGCCAATCTCTTCGAGAATAGCAGGAACGTGGTCTATCAGTTCGGGCTTCGTCAGATTCTCGTCCGATTGCATGCGAGGGTCCTCACGCACTGCAGAGATCCAGGCTTCAATCAGGTCAGCAATGTGATTTTGGATATGTTGTGCTATTGCGGCGTGACTCATCAACGTCATCTCACTCTGGTGCACATCGCTGCGCTCCCTGCTTCGAGGCAAGCCTCAAATTCCATTCCCTGAGTGGTCTTAACGTGATCGAGGAAACCAAAGATATTCTGGATTTCCTGTTCATCAAACCCGAGTTGCTTTAGAAGGACCTCATCGGCTCGGAATGAAAACGGATAGGGCAAGACTGTGTAGGTGTAGTGTCCCGTGTCAAACATTACCTGAATAACTTTGTACAAGTCCTTGAGGACCATGAATGCGGAAATAAGGCAATCGTAGTGACGCATACTGCCGCGCCTAAGAAGCAGGGTGTAGTCCTCGTTGTAGTCCTTCACAAATTTGTCGAAGTCGACCTGAGAGATCACACGGAGTCCCCAACAGAGCGAATATTGTTCGGGGGAGAGTTATGATAACAGAGAGCACCTCAACGGAATGGTCAATGTTATACAGGGCCAGAAACCCTTGCCGAAGACGTACGACGCGCGAAGAAGCTTTGGAGAAAGCACTAGCTGCAACATTAGCGACCCTTGGAAGAACGACTACTTTCTAGACGAGACCAAAATAGGAGGGAGAAGGGGGCATCAGCGGAGGGCACGGCAAGATAGTTCACAAAAGGTTGATCCGGATTTTGCATTGCATCAGTGTCGCTCTACCAAAACAGGAAATCGCACGAGGCATGGGCTGGATTGCGGCATTCAAGGCCCAGGGCAACATCATGGGTTTTCATGAACTACCCAAGAAGTCGGCAGCCAAGAGGGCTCCAAATGAAACCGCAAGAAAGAAACGAAAGAAGTAGATCCTTCCCTCTGCAACCAGAGGTGGATTGCGCCGCCCGTCTTGATATGAGTTCACCTCCGACCCCCTAAGCCAGGAAAATCGTTCAAGCCAGGAACCATTTAACAAAACTTTACATGTGGACGACGTTTTGGGGCACCTTCCTCCTTGAGATAGGCATCTCACTAGCGATGGTAGTTGATTGAAGCAGGGCGCCCGAGTTGCCACGTGCGATTAACTCTGAAGGAGCATTTCTATGAAATCGATGAAACTTCTACTCCTCATTTTGCTGCTGTGCGTCAGCCATGGCACCGATGGTTTGCTTTACGCAGACCCCAAGAACTCCAATGTTGAAGACATCGGAAGCCGTGACATCAACAAAGGAAACTGGAACTTTACCTCAATAGAGAAAGAGATCGCTCTGGGGCGGTCACTGGCGACTGAGATTGAGAAGCAGGTGAAGCTTGTCAGCGATCCGGAGGTCTCGGAATATGTCAGCCGGGTCGGTCAAAACATCGTTCGTAACTCCGACGCCAAGGTTCCGTTTACCATCAAGGTTATCGATTCGGAAGAGATCAATGCCTTCGCACTTCCGGGAGGGTTCCTATACGTCAACTCAGGATTGATCACAACCGCCGATGAAGAATCTGAATTTGCGGGAGTGCTGGCCCACGAGATCGCTCATGTGGCCGCTCGCCACGGTACCGAACAACAGGCCAAAGCCACGATCGCAGATTTTGCCAGAATTCCTCTGGTGATCTTTAGCGGTGGTCTGGCGCAGCTTGTCTACAATGTCTACGGGCTGGTGGTTCCGTTGCAGTTTCTGCAGTTCAGCCGCGGGGCCGAGGCCGAGGCTGACTATTTGGGTGTGCAGTATATGTACAAGACCGGCTACGATCCGGCTTCGTTTATCTCTTACTTCGAAAAGGTACAGGCCCAGGAAAAGAAGAAGCCGGGCAAGTTGTCCAAGATATTCTCGACACATCCACCAACCGCAGATCGTATCGAGAAGTCTCAGAAAAGCATCGCCACGGTCCTGCCGGAAAGGGACGAGTATGTCCTTTCAACCTCGGAGTTCGACAAGATTAAGGCTAAGTTGATTGCGATGGATAATGCCAGGAAACCGGCTCCTGGAGAGGATTCCAAGCGCCCTACACTGAAACGCCGCACCCCGACGGACGATAGTGCCGACGAGCCCCAACCCGCTGACGACGATCGTCCCACTCTAAAGCGCCGCACGCCTCAGACTGTCTCCTGAGGCGTTGGCTCAGGTACGTTTCGAATAGTGTCTGGTGGGCGTCCTGGTTCTTGGCCCCTACCCAAAATTTACCCAATCTTAACTTTTCTACTAAGCAGGGCTTACCAACACTGTAGAAGAGCAAAGCAAATGTTCGTGGTCACCAACGTGCTAGAACCCTTGATATTGATGGCAGGAGAGGAGAAGCGCTGGAAAAATTCCCTCCCAAAAATCCACCAGAGAAATTTGTTGTGACCTGCCATGGAAATAAGTCTTTACTACTTGCCCCTCCAATTCCAGCGCTTGCCCTCGGCTCAGGAAATCCGGGGCAACCCAAATTCAGATCGCTTTCCTCACAAGGAACTTTTCCGCAGGGCGATCTTCAACGTTAAGAGCCAACTCCTGCTCTGCTTGCAGCCAGTCTTGGACTGCAAACCCATCCTGTCGGCCGCGCTGTTCATACAATTCGTAGGCTCGTTGCGCAATCTGATCGCGCAGAGTTTCCGTATTCCTTGCTAGTTCACTCGAGGGTGTTAGGTTCATAAGTTTCGTCGTCCTTTCGTTGAGAAGAGGTGGAGAACATTAGTTGGCAGGCTTGCGGGAAGTTTCGTGAGTAGCCTTCTGAAGCCGTGAAAAAATTGTGCCGATCGCTGTTGTAGGAGAACGAGGCTCCCGCCGAGCCTTGTCTGGATCAGAATCTTGCCGCCGAGCGGCTCCGCGGGAGCCTCGCCCTCCCGAATTCTTCACAGCCTATGTGCTGGGGTATTGTTGCGTCTCATGACCGCTTCCAGTCCTCCGCGTCGCGGTCGATCCCGCTTTTGGTTTGCCATGGGTGCTCAAAGTCGGTGGCCGCTGTTTCCGGCCTTTGCTACGTCGCGCCTCCTCGGATTCCTTCTTCGAGGCCGAGGCAAATTGCCGCTTGTGATCTTCGTGAATGTGCTTTGTCCTACGGGTTCGCGTCCCGCTGTTTTGTAATAGTCAGGATTTATCTTCCTAGCTATTTGCGTGTACCTCTCTTCCGTGATCTCTCAAAGTAGGACGTTAGCGGTTTGAGAGAGCAAGCACGGTTCAGTTTTGCTCAACTCCATCATCGAGAGGAAAAAGTACTCTCATGAGAAATAGTCGCTTCTCGAATCATGTTCGCCAGCCGAGAAATTCGCGAACTGACGTCAGTTAGCTCTAGATATCCAGGCTGGTGCTTTGCGTGCTTTGTATAACCCGAAAAAGGAGGCAGCCATGTCTTCACTAGCAATCTACTTGATTGGGCTGGTCATCTTCATCGGAGGCTTGGTGTATGGAGCTCACTTGCTTCATGTGCCTGAGAGGTGGATTGGAGTTGGCTTAGTGGTGCTCGTTGGCCTGGGCGTCTTGATGGGGGCGATCAAAACCCGGCAACGCGATTCTTCGGGCAGTTAGGAAGCCCCTTGTCTTCGAAGGACTGACTCGAAACTCGATTCAGAGCCGAATCTCTGGCGTGCCTGGCAAGATCGTTGGCCACCGCGATTGAGAATTCCGGCGAATCGGAAGGGAACGTGTGCGTGAGGATTGTCAGGAACTCAAGCCCTGAACGCTTTCCCGGCTCGTCCTGTCGCCATGCCTATGGCTTTTGCCAGTACTGGGGCCTCGGCAGGTTTAGGCAGATGAAAGTGATACCCGCACGAGAGAGCACGGGCCCGGTCTTCGGCACTGGCGTAAGCCGTCAGGGCAATCGCAGGAGTTTCGCCCCCCTGTTCCTGGGGAAGTGCCCGGATTTGAGTCATCAGCCAATAACCGTCAGCTTCCGGCATACCGACGTCGGAAACAATCACATCGGGCCGGTAGCTTTCAACTTTGGCAAGAGCCTCAAGAGCGGACGAGGCAGCTTCAGTTTCCATCCCATATCCCTGAAGTACGTGGGTCAGAATGTCGCGAGCATCCGTCTCATCGTCCACCACCAAAACGCGCAAGCCCTTCAGTCCAGGCAAACTGTAGGATTCGCCGTCTTCTGCTCCGGGTAACAGACTCACTGCGGCAACGGGCAGATTCACGAAAAATGTAGATCCCTTTCCTTCTCCTGCGCTTTCCACGTGAACCCTTCCGCCGTGGAGATCTACGAGCGTGCGAACGATGGCGAGTCCCAATCCCAAACCCCCGTGTGCCCGACTGGAGGTCTGTTCGGCCTGGGTGAAGCGATCAAACACATGAGGCAGAAACTCTGGGCTGATCCCTTTCCCTGTGTCGGACACGCTGAACTGAATGCTGGAGTGAATTCTTTCGAGCTTCACAAGCACTTGACCACCTTTGGCTGTGAATTTGATGGCATTAGTCAGAAGATTTGACGCAATCTGCTGCAGTCGGTCAGCGTCACCCATGATCCGATAGGGATAGTCCAGACTCTCTTCGAGCAGGATCCCTTTTGTGTTCGCTGCTGGACGAACCGCGTCCAAAGCGGAGCGGATCACGCTAACGAGTTCGACCGGCTCGGAAATCAGGCGAAGCTTGCCCGTGATGATCCGTGAGGCATCCAGAATATCTTCGATCAACTGAGCCTGGGATTTGCCGTTGCGTTCGATGGTCTCCAGAGCCCGTGTCACGGTAGCCTTGTCGAGTGACTCCTCGCGCAACAAGCGAGTCCAACCCAGGATGGCGTTGAGAGGTGTGCGTAGCTCGTGCGAAACCGTGGCTAGGAACTCGTCCTTGGCACGATTGGCATCATTTGCCTCACGATAGAGTCTGGTATTGTCCATCGCCAAAGCTGCCCGGCGGGCGATGTCTTCCGCCAGGCTCAGATCTGTCGGGCCGAAGCGGCGCAACGCGTTCCCGACCAAAGTGATGACCGCTTTGACTTCGCCCAGGCTGAGAAGGGGGACTAGCATGAGCGATTCGACGCCCAATTCTCTCAAAAGGTCGAGGTCTTCGGGACGATTCGCGAGTGAAACGATCTCGGTCTCCGCAACTTCATTGACCAGTTCCGATCGGCAGCTGCGAAGTACTCTGCCAATCCAATGCTGGTCGGTATCCACGTTCTGCAGCGGATTTAACAGACGTTGGGCCAATTCCTGTCTGCTCGGATCGCCGTGTGACACGGCTACAGGCTGAAGGTGGCCGCCGGGTTGCAACTCATAGGCAATGCACCAATCGGCAAGCGCGGGAGTCAGGAAATGAAGCAGCTTCGAGAGAGTTACCGGACTATCGAGGGAGGACGCCAGAAACGTGCTGACATCGGCCAGCAACGTGGCGCGCTGTTGAGCCGCCTCGGCTGCGAAACGGCCAGCTTGTTCACGAATGCGCGCGTCTTCCGATCTCTTTCGCTCCGTGACATCCGTGCCCGTCACGATAACAAACTCACCTGGGTGGCCATTTCCCGCCAGAGCTGTGTAGTGCCAGGAAACCACACGACGCTCGCCATCTCTGGCGACCCATTCATGCTCCATCTCCTGAGACTGCCCTCCGGCTCTCAAGCGGGCGAATTCTGATCGGGCTGCTTCGTGGCTCTCCCGCGGCAAGCAGAGCTGCCAGAAGTCCTGGCCTTTGATCGATTCAAATTCAGATCCGGTCAGCCGTTCACACGCATTGTTGAAAAGCACAACCCGTCCGTCAATATCCAACAGCAGTACCAGACATCCGACGGTATCGAGCACCGTTGAAACGAAATCGCGCTCAGACTGAAGCTCTGCGTGCTTCCGGCTGATCTCGCGGTTGAGTCCTGCAATTTGCTGGTTCGTTTCTTCCAACTGGAGATTTGAATCCAGCAGGAGCTCCGCTTGTCTCGTGACCTCCCGGGTCTTCATGTACAGATCAGCAAAAACCCTGACTTTCGATCGCAACACCTCCGGTGCATAGGGCTTGAAGAGATAGTCAACAGCTCCTACCGCGTAGCCTCGAAATACGTGCTGTTCAGTTTTGTTGATTGCCGTTAGGAAGATGATCGGTGTGAAGCGGGTCTTACGTCGGCTTCGAATCAGCTCTGCCGTTTCAAATCCATCCAGGCCAGGCATCTCAACATCAAGCAGGATCAAGGCAAAGTCTTGTTTCAGCAGGCAACGAAGGGCCTCTTTACCGGAATCCGCCGTGACGATATTGAATTCCAAGTCGTCCAGGATACCTTCGAGCGCCAGCAGGTTCTCGGGCCGATCGTCCACCAGCAATAAATTTGGTTTTTCTTGATGAGTCATGCCTAACCTCAATGCCTGCGTTGAGAAAGGTCGGCCAATAGTCCTGGAATTGCTTCCAGCGGCAAAATGCTGGTCGCAGCGTCCGCAGCAATGGCGGCTCGCGGCATGACGGGGCATTCCGCCGTTTCCGGATCCTGGACCACGACGGTTCCTCCGCGTTCCCGGATCCTGGCAGCTCCCCAGGCACCGTCGCCACTGGCACCCGTCAGGAGCACCCCCACAGTTTTGTTCCCGTGGGCCGCGCTGGCCGATTCAAACAACACATCGATGGAAGGTCGCGCAAACCCAACCGGTGCCTCTGTGGACAGAGAGAATTCTACGTGTCCCACCAACAGATGATAGTTGGCTGGCGCCAGGTATATATGACCGGCTGCTATCGGCATTTTGTCTTCAGCTTCCAACACTGGAAGAGTGCTATGACTCTGCAAGAGCTGCTGTAGCGTAGCGTCATCAGACTCAACGGCACGGTGTAATACGATGCCTAGGGGGAGAGGGAAGTGGCCTGGCAGTGCCGAAAGGAGGGAGCTCAAGGCCCTTGTGCCACCTAGCGAGGCCCCGATTACCACGATACGGTATGCGCTTTGGGCGCCAGTGTCTCTCCCATGAACACCTATCCCCGTAGGGACGGCAAAGGCGCGCGAATTCACGGCGCCTCCGCCAGTCGGCATGCTGCTAGGCAATCCGACGGTAGAGTTTTTCCTCATCAGACAACTGTTCATAACTGTGCTCGTGGGCCGTAAGGTGCAGCGATTCTTTAGCTCCCAGGCCCAGCAGCCCAAAATTTACGAGGCTGTTGTAAAACAGTTGATGCACTCGTCCCTGCAGGGTCTTGTCGAAATAGATCATGACGTTCCGGCAGAGGATGACATTGAACTCGTTAAACGATTCATCCGTCGCTAGGTTGTGCTGGCAAAACACGACTTGATCCACCAACGATGGCCGCATCAGGACGCTGTCATACGCCGCGGTGTAATACTCGGAGAATGACCTGGTACCTCCGGCCTTGATATAGTTGGCCGTGTAGCTGCGCATCAGGTGCAATGGGTATATCCCGGCCTTGGCAGCTCGAAGGACTGCCTCGTTCATGTCGGAAGCATAAATTCGACACCGTTTGTAGAGGCCTTCCTCTTCCAGCAGGATAGCCATCGAGTAGACCTCTTCGCCGGTCGAGCAACCCGCCAACCAGATGCGGATGTAGGGATAGGTTCGCAGAAGCGGAACAGCTTTTGCACGAAATGTGCGAAAGAATCCGGGATCGCGAAACATCCCGCTGACATGAACCGACAAGGTCAGCAAGAAGCGCTCGAGACACGAGGCATCGTGCAAGACCTTATCTTGCAAGGCGGAGATCGTGTCGAGCTTCTCATCCCGAACCACACTCCAGATGCGGCGCCTGAGGGAGGCCAACGCATAGTTCCGGAAGTCGAAGCCGAATTGCCGATAGATGCCTTCCAGAAGCAGATAGACTTCTGTTTCTTCGAGTCGTGAAAGATCGTTCATCCTAAGACCTGCAGTTCAAACAACCGCGAAGACGCGTCTAAAAGCGGGATTTCGCTCCGGTTGGCCTGAAGGGCCAGAGCTGGCTTACGAAACGAGCAGTGCGCCCCTTCAAGGCAAAGGTTGTTGACCTCTTCCAAAAACCCCCCTAAAGTCTCCCCCCTTGTCCAAGGCGGGACGCTGGCAGCGACTCTTCACGCTTCCCATTTGAAAATCGTCCTCGTCCTCGGCTTGTAACTTCCCGAAAAATCGAGCACGAGTACGAGCACGAACATCGAATTGAAAGTAGCTTCGCAGCATTGACGAATCGTGCAGCCCCTCCGAACATCCCTCACCGATACAGCCAGACCCGCAACAAGGACAGTAGTTGATCAATGTTGGCGGGCTTGCTGATGTAGTCGGAAGCTCCGGCTTCAACGCACTTCTCACGATCTCCCTTCATTGCCTTGGCTGTAAGAGCGATGATCGGCAACGACCGGAACTGCTCCATCTTGCGAATCGCTCGCATGGTTTCATAACCATCCATTTCGGGCATCATGACATCCATGAGGACGACATCGACATCGGGAGTGTTTTCGAGCGTGGACAGCGCATCGCGTCCGTTCTCAGCGTACGAGACTTCCATCTGAACGTTCTCCAGGGCGCTCGTCAGCGCGAAGATGTTGCGGACGTCGTCGTCCACGATCAATGCCTTCTTCCCCGCCAGGACGGCATCGGTCTGATGCAACTGATGGAGGACCCGACGCTTCGCCTCCGGAAGGTTGACTTCAACGCGATGCAGGAATAGCGCCGTTTCGTCGAGCAACCGCTCGGGAGATTGCACGTCCTTGATAATGATCGTCTCCGCCATTCTGCGAAGTTCGATCTCGTCGCTCCTGCTGAGTTCCTTGCCGGTGTAGATGATGATCGGCAACTCCTGCAGTCCAGCTTCTGACTTGATTCTTTCAATGAGTTCGAAACCCGTCATATCCGGAAGGCCCAAATCCAGAACCAAGCAATCAAAATGCTTTTCCTTTAGCAAAGCCAATGCTTGTTCGCCTGTGCCGACTGCCTCGGTGACTACATCTCCGTTGCCGATCAGTTCCACAATACTACTGCGCTGAGCCTCATCATCCTCTACGACGAGCAAGTTTCTTACTCCGCGCTCTATGAACTGCCGGATGTCGGAGAGTGCCTGGCTCAGTGCTTCTTCCGTCACAGGCTTCTGCAAATACGAGACGGCCCCAAGTTTTAGGCCGCGCTGGCGTCCGTCCGAAGCCGAGATGATGTGAATCGGAATGTGACGGGTCGCCAGGTCGTTTTTCAATCGATCGAGGACGGTCCAGCCGTCTACATCAGGAAGGCCGAGATCCAACGTGATGGCGTCCGGTCTGATCTCACGTGCCATAGCCAGGGCGTTTTCACCGCGGCGGGCGACGAGTGCTTTGAACTCTCTCTCATGGGCCTTGTCCAGCAGGATCTTGGCGAAGTTGAGATCGTCTTCGACAATCAGGAGGACCCGATCACCCGGTTCGATATGTTGGCGATCGTCTTCAATCTCCCACTGCATCGCGGTTTCGGCAGGCTCACAGGTGATGGCAGGGATCGGGCCTTGTGTCTCGCGGTTCCGGGGCTCCACCGCTCTGGCGGAAAATGTTATTGGTAGGAATAGAGTAAAGGTACTCCCCAGACCCGGAGCACTGGCCGTGAGCCGAACTTCGCCTCCCAGTAAAGACGCAATCTCACGGCTAATCGACAAGCCCAGGCCGGTGCCGCCGAAGCGCCGACTGGTGGTTCCGTCGGCCTGCTGGAAGGCTTCAAAGATTACTCGATGCTTGTCGGCTGAAATGCCAATGCCAGTGTCGGTCACAGCGAATTGAACGACGCTGCCAGCCGAGTTCAGAATGGCGTGGGAGGAACTCCAACCTGCGGTGGCGTTTGCGATCGTGAAGGTGACCTTCCCTTGCTGTGTGAACTTGAAAGCATTGGACAGGAGATTACGCAGCACCTGGTGCAGGCGCTTGAGATCAGTCAACATGGAGTTAGGCAGGTTGCCATCTCGTACGATTTCGAAGCCCAGACTTCGGTCTTGGGCCACCTGGCGGAAGTTGCGTTCAACATAGTCCTCGAGCGAAGTGAACTTGACTTCGGTCACATCCACATCCATCGCGCCCGATTCGATTTTTGTGAGGTCGAGAATCTCGTTGATTAATGCGAGCAGGTCAGCGCCTGACGAGTGAATGGTGGTCGCGTATTCCACTTGTTTCGGGCTGAGATTTTCCGAAGCATTTTGAGCCAGCAACTGCGACAAGATCAGCAGGCTGTTGAGTGGCGTGCGAAGCTCATGCGACATGTTCGCAAGAAATTCAGACTTGTATTTGGAGGTAATGGCCAATTGCTGGGCCTTTTCCTCCAGGGAAAGTTTGGCAGTCTGGATTTCGCGGTTCTTTCGTTCCACTTCCATGTTCTGCTTCGATAACAGCTCTGCTTTCTCTTCCAGTTCTTCGTTGGTCTGCTGCAGTTCTTCCTGCTGCTGCCGCAATCGCTCTTCAGAGGACTGCAACGACCTGGCTTGTTCCTGCAGCCGCTGATTGGTCTGAGTGAGCTCTTCCTGGCGGGTTTGCAGTTCCGTGGCCAGTGTCTGCGATTGTTTCAGGAGCTCTTCCGTTCGCATGGTGGCCGTGATGGTGTTGAGCACGATGCCGATGCTCTCCGTCAACTGGTCGAGAAAAGTGAGGTGGATGTCGCTGAACCGCTGGAACGAGGCCAGCTCAATCACGGCCTTCACCTGGTCCTCGAAGAGCACGGGCAAAACCACAATGTTGGAGGGCGAAGCTTCTCCAAGACCGGAGTTGATCTGGACATAATTGTCGGGGACGTCCCAAAGAAGAATGCGCTCTTTCTCCAACGCGCACTGGCCCACAAGACCTTCACCGGCTCGGAAGCGATTGGAAAGATGCTTGCGCTCCTTGAAAGCATAGCTTGCCAGCAGTTGCAGTTCAGCATCCCCATTGGCGGACTCGTTGACGTAGAAAACGCCGTGTTGCATCCCGACGAGAGGCGCTAACTCCGAAAGGATGAGCCTGGAGACCGCAAGCAGGTCGCGCTGGCCCTGCAACAGGCGCGTGAATTTGGCGAGATTGGTTTTCAACCAGTCCTGCGCAGCGTTCTTCTGCGTGGTATCTCTGAGGTTTCCGATCATCTCGTTGATATTGTCTTTGAGTTTGGCCACTTCGCCGGCGGCATCCACTGTGATCGATCGCGACAAGTCGCCCTTCGTCACGGCAGTGGAGACTTCGGCAATGGCCCGCACCTGCGTGGTGAGGTTGGCCGCCAGACGGTTAACGTTGTCCGTCAGATCTCTCCAGGTTCCTGCGGCGCCCGGCACGCTGGCTTGGCCGCCCAACTTGCCTTCGCTTCCCACCTCGCGTGCCACACTGGATACCTGTTCTGCAAACGTTGCCAGGGTGTCGATCATGCCGTTGATGGTTTCAGCGAGTTGCTCAATCTCTCCCTTGGCTTCCAGGACTAGTTTTCGTTTCAGGTTGCCATTGGCCACAGCCGTCACGACGCGTGCGATGCCGCGCACCTGGTTGGTGAGATTACCGGCCATGAAGTTCACGTTGTCGGTCAGGTCCTTCCAAGTGCCGGCAACACCCTTCACTTCCGCCTGGCCACCTAGTTTCCCTTCTGTGCCCACTTCACGCGCCACACGGGTGACTTCCGAAGCAAATGAACTAAGCTGGTCCACCATGGTGTTAATGGTGTTTTTCAGCTCCAGAATCTCTCCCTTGACGTCCACGGTGATCTTCTTGGAAAGATCGCCATTGGCCACAGCCGTGGTCACTGCTGCGATGTTACGCACCTGCGAGGTGAGGTTGCCGGCCATGAAGTTCACATTGTCGGTCAAGTCTTTCCAGGTGCCAGCTACACCTTTCACCTCCGCCTGGCCACCCAATCGACCTTCAGTACCCACCTCCCGGGCCACACGGGTGACTTCGGAAGCGAAGGAACTGAGTTGGTCCACCATGATGTTGATCGTGTTCTTGAGTTCCAAGATCTCGCCACGAACATCGACGGTGATTTTTCTCGAAAGGTCACCCTTCGCGACAGCGGTAGTTACGTCCGCGATGTTACGCACCTGCGAGGTGAGGTTGCCGGCCATGAAGTTCACGTTGTCCGTGAGATCCTTCCACGTACCTGCGACGCCTTTCACCTGGGCCTGGCCGCCCAGCCGGCCTTCTGTACCGACCTCACGGGCCACGCGGGTGACTTCCGAAGCAAAGGAGTTCAACTGGTCCACCATGGTATTGATGGTGTTCTTGAGCTCCAGGATTTCTCCCTTGACGTCAACGGTGATTTTCTTCGACAGGTCGCCCGTGGCGATAGCCGTCGCGATCTCCGCGATATTGCGCACCTGGCCCGTCAAATTACCTGCCATGAAGTTCACGCTGTCGGTCAGATCTTTCCATGTGCCAGCCACGCCCTTCACCTGGGCCTGGCCGCCCAGCCGGCCCTCTGTACCGACCTCACGGGCCACGCGGGTGACCTCTGAAGCAAAGGAGTTCAACTGGTCCACCATCGTGTTGATGGTGTTCTTCAGTTCCAGGATTTCTCCTTTCACATCCACTGTGATCTTCTTCGATAAGTCGCCGGTGGCGATGGCCGTGGCAACTTCGGCAATGTTTCGCACTTGCGACGTGAGGTTGCCAGCCATGAAGTTCACATTGTCGGTGAGATCCTTCCAAGTGCCGGCCACTCCCTTCACATCAGCCTGGCCACCCAGCCGCCCTTCGGTGCCTACTTCGCGCGACACGCGGGTGACTTCGGAAGCAAACGAGCTGAGTTGATCGACCATGGTGTTGATGGTGTTCTTCAGTTCCAGGATCTCGCCGCGCACATCGACCGTGATCTTGCGGGAGAGATCACCATTGGCAACAGCCGTCGTCACCTCGGCAATGTTGCGCACTTGCGATGTCAGGTTGCCGGCCATGAAGTTCACATTGTCGGTGAGATCCTTCCATGTGCCCCCGACGCCCTTAACCTGCGCTTGGCCGCCCAGTTTGCCTTCGGTGCCCACCTCGCGCGCCACGCGCGTGACTTCGGATGCAAACGAATTGAGCTGATCAACCATGGTGTTGATCGTGTTCTTCAGCTCCAAAATTTCACCGCGTACATCAACGGTGATCTTTTTCGAAAGATCACCGGTTGCGACGGCGGTCGTCACCTCAGCAATGTTGCGCACCTGCGAGGTCAGATTACTGGCCATGAAATTTACGTTGTCCGTCAGGTCCTTCCACGTGCCGGCAACTCCTTTCACCTGTGCTTGGCCGCCCAGTTTGCCTTCGGTGCCCACCTCGCGCGCCACACGCGTGACTTCCGAAGCGAACGAACTGAGCTGATCCACCATCGTGTTGATGGTTATCTTCAGCTCGGAAATCTCGCCACGCACATCCACCGTAATCTTCTTGGACAAATCGCCGCTGGCGACGGCCGTGGTGACTTCAGCAATATTGCGCACCTGAGCGGTCAGGTTACCGGCCATGAAGTTCACGCTTTCGGTGAGATCCTTCCAAGTACCCGCCACACCCTTGACGTCCGCCTGCCCGCCGAGCTTACCGTCCGTTCCCACTTCACGCGCCACGCGCGTAACTTCAGAGGCAAACGAACTGAGCTGGTCCACCATCGTGTTGATCGTTGTCTTGAGTTCGGAGATTTCACCTCGCACATCCACGGTAATTTTCTTGGATAGATCACCGTTGGCCACCGCGGTCGTCACCTCGGCGATGTTGCGCACCTGAGCCGTCAAGTTACCGGCCATGAAGTTCACATTGTCAGTGAGATCTTTCCAGGTTCCGGCTACACCCTTTACATCTGCCTGCCCGCCAAGTTTGCCTTCGGTGCCCACTTCGCGCGCCACGCGCGTAACTTCCGATGCAAAGGTGCTGAGCTGATCGACCATGGTGTTGATCGTGTCTTTCAGTTCCAGGATCTCGCCCCGCACGTCCACGGTGATTTTTCGCGAAAGGTCCCCTTTCGCGACAGCAGTGGTCACATCCGCAATGTTGCGGACTTGAGCCGTAAGATTACCGGCCATGAAATTCACATTGTCGGTCAGATCTTTCCACGTGCCGGCCACGCCTTTCACCTGGGCTTGGCCTCCCAGCTTGCCTTCGGTGCCCACTTCGCGGGCCACTCGGGTGACTTCTGAGGCAAAGGAATTCAACTGATCCACCATGGTGTTAATAGTGTTTTTAAGCTCGAGAATTTCTCCCTTGACGTCTACGGTGATCTTCTTTGAAAGGTCCCCCATGGCGACGGCCGTTGTGACTGCAGCGATGTTTCGCACTTGGGCCGTCAGGTTACCCGCCATCGAGTTCACATTGTCGGTCAAGTCCTTCCAGGTCCCAGCTACCCCCTTCACCTGGGCCTGGCCACCCAGCTTGCCTTCGCTGCCCACCTCGCGAGCCACGCGCGTCACTTCTGACGCGAATATGCTGAGTTGGTCAACCATCGTGTTGATGGTTCCTTTCAATTCCTGAATCTCACCTTTGACGTCCACCGTGATTTTTTTCGAAAGATCACCTTTGGCCACGGCCGTCGTTACGTCGGCGATATTGCGCACTTGAGAGGTCAAGTTGCCGGCCATAAAGTTCACGTTGTCCGTCACATCCTTCCAGCTACCCGCCACGCCTTTCACGTGGGCCTGACCGCCCAGCTTGCCTTCGGTGCCCACTTCACGCGCCACGCGGGTGACTTCCGAGGCGAACGTGCTAAGCTGCTCCACCATCGTGTTCACGACCCGGGCGGTTCGAAGAAATTCTCCCGTGAGCGCTCGGCCGTCGATCTCGAGAGCCATACTCTGCGAGAGATCACCTTTAGCCACGGCACCGATGACCCGCGCCACCTCGCTGGTGGGCTGCACGAGATCGGCGACTAGCGTGTTCACCGACTCGACGGAGGTTTTCCATCTGCCTTCGGCTGAAGGCAGGGCAGCGCGGGCCTTGATTTTGCCTTCCTTGCCCACCACCATTCCCAGCCGCTCGAATTCATTCACCATGCCTTCGTTCAGCTCGATAATCTGGTTCAACGTATCGTAAATTTTTCCGGCCAGGCCGGTTTGCTCGACAGGCAGTCGGGGGGAGAAATCACCTTTCTTAAACGAGGTGAGAACTCGTAGTAGTTGCTTTGCGTCCAGAGTCTCGTTGACCTTGGCTGGAACGGCGCGGTTCATCAGTTTTCTCCTTTTAGGGAAGCCGACGACAGGATTTGGGTTCGGGAGTTAGTGCAAGATCTACATTCTCGCTGTTGATCGCGGTCAAGCCTCGGTTGAAGGGCTTTCGAACGATGCAGCGAGTTGGAAACCTGCGAAAGTGGTTTCCTTTTGTTTGTTCTTCAATCCAAGACCGGCGCGGAAGCCAGTAACTCTTCGAGCAAAGCCGGGTCTACGGGTTTGACCAGATGCTGGTCGAAGCCTGCTTCCTTTGACCTGCGTTTGTCTTCTTCCTGGCCCCAACCTGTCATTGCTACGATGACCACGCGTTGGTCCTGCCGCTGCTCCCGAATGCGGCGTGCGGCGTCGTAACCGTTGAGCTTCGGCAGACCAATGTCCATTAGGATTAGGTCAGGCTGAAAAGCCGCGGCCGCTTCCACTGCTTCAAGTCCGTCAACAGCTGTAAGGACGGCGTTATGCCGCAACTGTAACAAAAGCGAGAGCGTCTCAACCGCGTCCGGGTTGTCGTCCACTACAAGAACGCGCCGTGATCTTGGCTTTGCCAGGGCTGATTTGCGCTGCGCACCCTGAACGAGATCTTCGGGCGTTGAAGGAGAATCCAGCACCGGCAATCGAACGATAAACTCGCTCCCGGAGCCATCGCTGCGCGCTTCCACGCTGCCACCATGCAGCTCCACCAAGCGCTTCACCAATGTCAACCCCAGGCCGAGTCCGCCATAGGATCGTTCTACCGTACGCGCCACCTGAGTGAACATCTCAAAGACTCGGGATAGCATTTCGGCAGGGATTCCGATTCCGCTGTCTCTGACGCGCACGATCACGTGTCGCTCGTCAGGTAGGAATCGAGCCAACATAGGAGTCACTGTCTCTGGCCCCCCCTCTCCATGCTGCCGATTCCGCGACGAAGGAACAACTTCCGCGATCAGCCAGATCTGTCCTCCCTGCCTGGTAAACTTGGCGGCGTTGTCCAACAAATTGGAAAACACCTGTGGTAAGCGCGTGGGATCAGCAGTGAGATAGATGGGATCCGGCGGCAGCATCACTTTCAGGTCCTGCCCGCGCTGATTGATTAGTGGCCGGCTGGCTTCCAGGGCATTTTGAATCACGGTCTCCAAATCCACCCGCTCGGGACGCAGCTCCAGCTTGTCCATTGTGATCCGGGAAACATCCAGCAAATCGTCCAGCAAGCGAGCCATATGTTTCACCTGTCTTGCGATGATGTCCTGGCTCCATTGCAGCTCTCTCGCGGGTGGTCCTTTTGCCTTGAGAATGTCAACGGCATTTAGGATCGGAGCCAAAGGGTTCCGAAGTTCATGAGCCAGGGTGGCTAGAAACTCATCTTTGCGACGGTCAGCCTGCTTCAGCGCAAGCTCGTATTGCTTGCGCTCAGTAATGTCGATGATCGAGCCGATATAGCCGAGAAGCTCTCCCGAGGCAGCGAAGCGAGGACGGGCGGAATCAATGACCCAACCGTATTCGCCGTCGCTGCGACGTAAGCGATAGTCGATAGAGAATGGACTCTGTTTCGAGGCAGCAGTCACAAATTGGAATTTTGCCTGCTCTCGATCGTCGGGATGGGTTGCTTCCTTCCAACCCCGACTTTCGGTGAGACCGGTGAACTCGTACCAACCTCGCGACAGGAAAGTGCATTCACCCGCAGCGTCGGTTAGCCACAACATCGCCGGGGCTGTGTCGGCCATTGCACGGAAGCGCAACTCGCTCTCGCGCAGGGTTTGTTCGGCCTCCTTCCGAAGGCGGACCGTTTCCAAGTGGGCGGCGACCCGAGCTTGCAACTCGCGGGCACTGAAGGGCTTGATCAGGTAGTCATCGGCTCCAGCGTTGAGACCTTCGATTCGGGCTTCCTCGCCTGCACGGGCTGAAAGCATGACGATTGGAAGTGTGCGAGTCTCTGTCCCACTCCGCAGGGCCGCTAAAAGCTGGAAGCCATCGACCTTTGGCATCATCACATCAATGAGCGCGATGTCGGGCGGCTGCCGTCGAATGGCATCCAAGGCGGCTTCACCATCTGCCACCGCTTCCACTTCGTAGCGATCAGAGAGCAGCCTGCGAACGTAGTCACGCATGTCTGCGTTGTCGTCAGCGAGCAAAACCCGGGAGCGTACGCCTGGTAACGCGGAGGATTCTTTCGCTTGGGCCGTCTCACTGGTAGAGTCGGATACCCACCGACATGCCTCTTCCGCGTAGTGGCGGCTGGATGGAGACGGATTGGCGAGCGGGCTTGCCTTCCCTAACCGGTCTGCCGGAAGATGGGTCCATCCAAGTGGAATGGTCACCGCCAATGTTGTTCCAACGCCGTAGACACTCCTCACCGCTACACTCCCGCCATGCAGCTTGACGAGTTCTTGAACCAAGGCAAGGCCGATTCCTGTTCCCTCATGCGTCCGGGCTCGCGTTCCCTCGACCCGGTGGAATCGTTCAAAGATGTGTGGAAGTTGCTCCGCCGGGATGCCTGTTCCTGTGTCGCGAACGGTCAATTGTGCGGTTCGCCCGACTTGCCTGAGTGCTACCTCAATTTCTCCCTCGAGCGTGAACTTGAAGGCATTTGAGAGCAGATTGAGGACGATTTTTTCCCACAGATCGCGGTCTACGAAGACCGGCTCTTCTAGCGTTTCACAGTTGACGACTAGGCGCATGCCAGCTCGCTCTACGGCGGTTCGAAAGGTGCTGGCCAGCTCCGTCGTTAAGCGACTCAGGTCCACTGGATCGTAAATCGCCTGAATCCTTCCTGCTTCGATCCTGGAAAAGTCGAGCAGGGTGTTTACGAGTTTTTGCAAGCGCAGGCTGTTGTGATGGACCATCTCCAATCGTTCGCGGTGTTCTGGGACGAGAGGGACTTGTTTATCGGAAAGAGTTTCCTCGAGCGGTCCGAGCATCAATGTGAGAGGCGTGCGAAACTCGTGGCTGACGTTGGAAAAGAAGGTAGTCTTAGCTCGGTCGATTTCGGCAAGCGCCTCCGCGCGACTGCGTTCCTCTTCGTAGGCGCGGGCGCGCGAAATTGCGCTGGCGATGCTACCGGCAACCAATTCGAAGAATCCGTGGTACTGATCCTCAAACGCCCGGCGCGGGCTGGCCCCGGCAATTAGGAAGCCTGTCGGCTGCTGTTCCTGGCCGGAGGTCGCCAGAGGCAACACGACCGCGGTATTCGTTGGCTCTGGCCACGGCCCGCCAGGGAGTCCGTGGCTTTGCAAGTTCCTGACGACTACTGCATGGCCGGAGAGGGCTTCCATAAAGGGCCAGAAGTGGGTTGGTTTCGCCGCCTCGGACAATTCGACCCAGTGTGGCGCCAGTTCTCCTCCGGGCTCGACGCCGCATGAGGCTACCAGGCGGGCCTGACCTCCAGGGCGGTTGATGAAGTAAATCAGGGCGAACGAGGCATCGCGCCCGTGTTTCTCGAGAGTGCGCGCGGCCGCCTCGCAGGTTTCTTCGACAGATTTGGAATCCGCTGCCGCAGAGGCCAGATGTCGTAGAATGCCCAGTCGCCGCTCACCGAGCACGCGCTGAGTTTCCTCACTGCAGGCACAGTACACTCCCGCAATGCGTCCTGTCTCGTCAGGAATTGGACTGTAAGAGAACGTGAAAAATGTTTCTTCCGTGTAGCCGTTGCGCTCCATGATGAGCTCAAGCTGCTCGTTCCAGGTTGCGCGGCCCTGGTTAAGCACAATCTCAGCTTGCGGCCCGATCGTATCCCAGATCTCAGGCCAAACAACCCGCGGAGCCTGACCCAGCGCCCAGGGATGGCGTTTTCCCAAAACGGGAATGTAGGCGTCGTTATAGAAATAGGTAAGTTCCGGCCCCCACCAAACGAACATCTGGTAGCGCGAATGGAGCATGATGCCTAAAGCGGTCTTCAGGCTTTGCGGCCAGCTTTCAGCGGGTCCTACCGGCGTCTGCGACCAATCCTTCGATCGGATGAGGCTACCCATCTCCCCGTCGGCGACAAGCCAGTCGCTCGTTGCTAACTCTCGATTGCGTGCTTGACCAGCGTCCATGTGCCTGCCTCGGCTACCTTTCAACTGAATTCCCAATGCAGAAAAAGAAGCAAGGTTTGGGGGTTGCCTTTATAGGGTTGAATGCCAGCGACCGGCTCGGATCAACTCATTCGCGCCTCGGCAATGCGGCGACCGAGGAACGGCTCGTCGGGCCATTCAGAAACGACGTCAAGGCCGTCCTGCAGAGTGGTGACCACTTGCGTAGCGCCGGCGGCCAGCAGTTCGGCAATGTCTGTCTCACGAGTTTGAGGCGCTGCATCCCACAAGCCTGCGAGAATAGATAAGTCCGGATAGCAGGCACGCAGGGGTTTAATCAGGCGCTGAGCGTTCTCAAGGGCTGGTAGCGAGATGGCTGAGACGCAGACAATCGCCCGACCGGTCGAGTGTTCCATCGATTCCGGAAGATCGTTCACTGTCGTCTGTCGGGCGGAAATCCCCTGAGTTTCCAGAAGCTTCGAAAAAAGCAACGCTCCCACTTCATCGGCTTCATCTTGTGCTGGAAGGCAATGAACAAATCTTCCTGGAGCCGTTTTGTGCGGGACAGCTCCGACGTTGTTCCTTGGGTCACGGAGCCCTCCGATGTGGTCTCGCAAATTAGCAAAGAGACATGCGGCTCTCCTGCCGTCGAGCGCACCACGGCGCCGGTCCGCGGAGGCCAGCCGCAGGACAGGTACAAACGTTGTGTCACAGATCTCGATTAGCGGTTTTTCCTCCAGCTGCTGCTCCACGAGTTCTCTGGCTTCTTCTCTATCAAGAGCCAGCAATCGTTGGTAGAAGCGGCTTCGCGGCCCCATGACAGGTTCATCTCCCAGTAGGACAGAGAAAAATGCCAATTGTGGAATCTGTTTACTGATCACCACGACGCACACCGTGAGAGGCGTCGACAGAAGCAGGCCAACAGGTCCCCACAACCAAGCCCAGAAGATCGCGGCCAGCAGGACAGCCAAAGGTGACAAGCCGGTGCGCGTTCCGTAGAGCCAGGGTTCAACAAGATAGTTGCTAATGATTTCGAGCAAGATGAAGAGGCAAGCCACGAACAGCGTTTGTGACCAGCCGCTAAAGACCGCCAAAGCGCAAACAATCGCGAGCAATCCTGCAATCCAAGAACCAATAAAGGGAATGAATCGGAGCGCCGCGGCAGCGACGCCCCACAAAACACTGTTAGGCAGGCCAATGAGAAACAGACCCAATCCAAATAAGACCCCGTAGCCTCCATTGATTATGGATTGCATCAGCAAGAACCGGCTCACTCCGCGTGAAACATCATCCAGAGCTTGAGTTGCAGCCGGTAAGCGATGTCGTCCGAGGAGGCGAACGAGCCGGTTCCTTAAATCTTCCCGGTTGAGTAACATGCAAATCACAAGGACGATGACCATGACCCCGGTCCCCAACGGGCGGAACAAGGGGCCCACTGCGCGACCTACCACTTGGGGAAGGGTCGGGGCGGGCTGCACCACTTCGACTCTTTCCACCTCGACCCGTCCTTTGCGCTGAGCTGCGAGGAACTGACCCTGGAGGTCCTGAATTGCACCCGAGGTTTTATCGAGTTGAGTGGCTAGGGGGCCATAAACCGATTGAACTTTGGCTTGGATGTTCCGCTTGTAGGTTGGGAACTCCCGGGCGAAATGCATTAGTTGATGGGCCACTACCCATCCCAGAGCAAACAAGAAAGCAAAAGTCAGGGCAGTGACGGTCGAAACTGCCAGGACTCGACCCAAACCCAAGCGGCGCAAACGAGTGACTATTGGACCTAAAACGAAGCTGAAAAGTACTGCAAGTGCAAATGGGATGAAGACTTCCTTGGCCCAATAGAGCAAGCCAACAATCAGGATAATCGTTGCCAGCGTTTTGACTGAGAACGAAGAGGCATTGGTCTCCGCATTCATATGTCGCCTCGTCGATCAGACCGTTTCTTTGGAGCCACTTAAGAAGCCTGCAACAGTCAGATCAAACCAACTGGCTCTGGCTCGGAAGTATTTACATCATCGTGTTAATTCTGGGCAACAAGCAGAGTCCAGATGCACTGCCCGGACCGCGGTCACCGGAGCGATGGTGCCGGACGAGCCTGCCTTGTCCAGGCGACCTTATCGGGTTGCATGAATCGCCGAATGTGTGAACGCCGCCTTGTCGATGACCCCGCATGCGATCGGATTACCAGAATTCCCGCTAGGATCGGTTTTCTGATCATCCCGGCCGGCGTGAATAATGATTGCCGTACCCCCTGGACGAATCAGAGAGTGATCAGACGCCCCCAAAGTAAGGTGGGGTGCAGTCAGCTCCGCATCGGCCGTCCCGTTGGAACCAACTTCAATGTTTCCCAAGTCACCCGCGTGAAAGCCCTTCGGGTTTTCCGCTCCATGCTGCTTTGCCTCTGGGTTGAAATGCTTGCCAGCTGACTTGAAGTCGGGTTTAGTGCAATCCCCTTTTTCATGGACATGAATTCCGTGGGTACCGGCAGGCAGCTTCGTCAGGCTGAAATGAAACCGGACACCTCCCGATTCCTCAGTAAGCAAGGCCGTGCCCACCGGATTGCCTGCAAAATCGATGAAGTGAGCTTCCGCAGTATTGGCTTTAGGCTTTACCACCAGGTTATTAGCGACCTGTGCGACTCCACTCATTCCCCGCACAGCTTCTTCCGCCAGCCGTTTCACCTCTTCGCTTTCGACCTCGCCGTCGAGTGAAACTTTGCCGTTCTGTGCCTTTACGTCCACATCGGTCAAAGAGGCCAAACGAGTATCAGAGGCCAGTTTGCTTTTGACCGCGGTACTCAGTGTGGCGTCGTCTACTTCCCGGTTGGCCGATTGGCTTTGACAGGCGACCAGGAACATCACAAAACCCAGCCCCACAATTGTCATAAGTGTTTTCATAAGAAGGTTCTCCTTTCCTACGACATTAGGGTCTATCGCTCTGTAAAACCGTTCAGAAGTGCTCACAACCCGCTACAACGGGACCGGTATTCCTAAATCTCCAGGGCTCGACCGAGGTCCGTTTTCCGATCAATTTTGGACCGCATTTCGAACGAGGGCGGCGAACAATTAGTTTGGAGCAATCTCGACGTCGAAGACGGAGTGATCCAATGCCCGCGCCGGAGCGGTGATGTTGAGAGATCTGAGCGTAAGTTAGTGATTAGGACGACGTTTCGGGCCATGTTTCAACGGGAGGTGATTTTATATGAGCGAATCTCGTGGCACTCAAACATTCTGGCAACAAACTGATGGCCGGGCTAAGGCTCCTAGCTTGCTCGAGGACACCACTGCTAAGGTTTGCATTGTTGGTGCTGGCATTGCGGGATTGACTACAGCCTATCTACTGACTCGGGCTGGTCATTCGGTCATTGTTCTTGACGACGGCCCTATTGCTGGAGGCGAAACCGGGCGCACTACGGCGCATCTTTCGAATGCAATCGACCGGCGTTACTCTTCAATCGAGCAACTGCACGGTGAAAAGGGCGCTCGGTTGGCAGCCGAAAGCCACAGCCAGGCGATCGATGCGATCGAAAAGATCATCACTAGAGAGGGAATCGACTGCGATTTTGAGCGTCTAAACGGGTACCTCTTTGTGCCGCCCGGTGAGTCAGCAGAGATTCTTGAGCGGGAGCTGAAAGCTGCGCGTCGCGCCGGTCTTCTTGAGGTTTCCCTTCTCGCAAGGGCGCCCCTGGATTGGTTCGACACGGGTCCTTGCCTCTGCTTCCCCAACCAAGCTCAGTTTCACCCCCTGAAATACATGACGGCCCTTGCGGCAGCCATCGAGCAGCGCGGCGGCCGGATCTTTACTGGAACACATGCTACCAAGATTGAAGGGGGCCCCACGGCGTCCGTGCAGACGAACGGACCAACGGTTTCTTCTGGGTATGTTGTGGTAGCCACGAATACGCCGGTGAATGACCTGGTGGCGGTTCACACCAAGCAAGCCGCTTATCGAAGTTATGTGGTTGGAGCCCGCATCCCCAGGGCTTCGGTTACGCGAGCGCTGTATTGGGATACAAGCAACCCTTATCACTACCTGCGAATTCATCGTCACAGTGTTCAGGGCAAGGATCTGCTCCTCATCGGCGGAGAAGATCACAAGACGGGTCAAGCCGATGACGCTACGCAGCGTTTTGCGCTTCTGGAGGCATGGGGTAGAGAACGTTTCCCGATGATCGAGAGCATTGACTACTGTTGGTCAGGCCAGGTGATGGAATCTATCGACGGGCTTGCGTACGTTGGCGCAAATCCGATGGATGCCCCGAACGTTTTTATTGCTACTGGAGATTCTGGGATGGGCATGACGCACGGAACCATTGCCGGGATTTTACTTACAGAATTAATTCTTGGACGGGACCATCCCTGGAGAACCCTCTACGAGCCTTCGCGCATTACGGCGCGAGCAATCGGCGATTTCACGCGAGAAACCTTGAACATGGGCGCTCAGTACGGGGACTGGCTGACTCCTGGCAATGCGCCCAGTGCAGACGAAATACCGGCTGGATCGGGGGCGGTAATTCGACGAGGATTGTCGAAAGTCGCTGTTTATCGACATAGCAATGGGTTTGCGGAGGAATTCTCGGCCGTTTGCCCGCATCTGGGTTGCATTGTCGGCTGGAACTCCACAGAAAAGACATGGGATTGTCCTTGCCACGGCTCGCGCTTCGACGTTTCTGGTCGGGTCCTGAACGGCCCTGCCATTGCGGGGTTGGAACCTGTGACTGAACGGGTGGGAACCAGCAGTGAAGAATCCTAGCGACGAAAAAACACATGTTGAGCGCGGCCGCGGTGACAAGAAACGCGATCATCCACTTCCGCACCAGCCCGCCATTCCTGAGCCAGTCCAGCTTCCTGAACCTCCGGTCCTCCCTGATGTCTATACCAAAGATCGCCGCTCAATTCATCCCACTCGCAAGCAAAGAAGACCAGGACCTCGGTCCAAGATAAGGCGACGTCCGGAACTATAGGTTAAGCATTGCAGCCTCCAGCAGCTGCGACCCTCTTTCGACTCGATCAATTTTGTACATCGGTTTCCTGGATAAGCACGTAGTCTCGGTAAACAAGACGAGGGTGAAAAATACCCAGCAATGGAACTTGTGACTTCATAAGGAGAAGAACCATGAATGATCAAACTGAGAGCTTTGGCGCATTGGGTCAGACTTCCGCGTCGGGCTTTGCACGGGAAGCCGAGCGCGCTGGGCAGCGCGTGGGCGCACAGGTTGGACGGCTTGCCGAGACGGCCGGCACAAAATTCGATTCGGCCGTAGACTATATGGGAGAAACAGCGCAATCGGTGAAGCAGTCCTTTCAAGCCATGACAGATGAAGGTTGGGAAGGCATGAAGAGAAAGGCTGTGGATTACACTCGCAAGGAGCCGTTAAATGCGCTGTTGCTGGCGATCGGAACTGGCATTCTAGTAGGGTGGGCAACGCGCCGTGCGAGGTAGAAGTCATGTTCAAAGACACTGCCCCGCTGCCGTTTTCAAGACTACCTGAGCTATTGGAAAGGCTCTATGATTCCCTGGCATCCTTCTTAGACGCGAAGCTGGCGCTGTTTCGCAAGGAGGTCTGGGAGGAAGGCCAGTCTCTAATCAGACGAGGCCTGGGGGTTGCCGCCGCCGGGGTCGTCGCTTTGGTGGGTTTCATGGTCTTGACCGCAGCATTGGTCTTGAGTTTGGACACCTGGATCGAAAACCTTCCCTTAGCCTGTCTGATCGTGGGTGCTGCGTATTTCTTAGGAGGCGCGGGAACAGCGTTGGCATTGGCGAAAAACGTGACCGGGCAGCCGTTGCACAAGACGCGAGTCGAATTGGAGAAAGACAAACAATGGATCAGACAAGCGAGCGATATCTAGAATCGAAAGAAGAGCTGCAAAGACGTATGGATGACACGCGGCATTCGATGGCTGATACTATGGGTGAAATCAAACAGGAGCTGTCGGCAGCGGTGGACTGGGAAACCTACGTACAGCGGTATCCGGGGACGTGCCTCTTGGCCGGTGGAGCCGTAGGTTGGGCAATTGGCAGGCGCTTAGGTGCTCTCTCCGATGCGCCGGCAGCACCCTCCTTCGTCATTCGCGAAGCCTTGCCTATCCAGCCTTCCGAGCCCTCGACCGTGACAAGAATGGCGGAAATGGTAGTTTCGTCTGTCTTCGCGCAAGCGCTGCCATTGTTCGCAGCGAAGATGAGGCAATTTCTGGGCAACACCCCCATCCTGTGAGAGAATAGCAGCCTGCGGGGCGATTCGGGTATCGGGTTCTCTCACAAAAAGGAGGCCGGCTTGGCATCTGTGCCGACCAAGGTTTTGCTTGTGGATGATGATCCTGATCTTCAGGAGATTCTCCAAATTTGTCTGAAGCAGTGGGGATTTGAGGTTGCAATCGCATCCGACGGAAGCGAGGGCGCTCGGCTGGCTGAGTCCTATCGTCCTGACATTGTGCTCTCCGATGTCATGATGCCGGACACCTCCGGCATTGACCTGCTGAAGTCGCTGCAGACCGACGACTCAAACCGTCCTGTGATTCTTATGACGGGCTACTCAACCGTGGATATGGCGGTTGAGGCGATGAAGGACGGGGCGCGGGATTTCCTCACGAAACCGTTGGATTATCCAAAACTTAAATCCATCCTCGAAGCGACACAGAAGGAATTGAAGTCGCTCAAGCAATCGAAAAAGCTCTCATCGCAATTGGCGCGCAGCGGCTCCAAACCGCTGGTGGGCGCCAGCAAAGCAATGAAGGAGCTTGATAGTCTCATTCGGTCGGTAGCCAGCAGTGACGCTTCGGCCCTGATTTGGGGAGAGAGTGGCACGGGCAAGGAAGTCGTGGCGCGCTCCCTGCATGACCTGGGGAAGAGGGCTGCAGAGCCATTTTTCGCGCTCAACATGGCTGCGATTCCGAAGGACCTGATCGAAAGTGAGATATTCGGGCATGCCAGGGGCGCTTTTACCGGTGCGACCGATGAGCGTCCGGGTTGTTTTGAGCTCGCGGACAACGGCACGCTGTTTCTGGATGAAATCGCTGAAATGCCAGTGGACCTCCAGACCAGGCTGCTGCGAGTTCTTGAAGACAGCAAGATTCGCCGACTGGGCAGCTCGGAAGAATTCACGGTCAATGTGCGTATTATTGCGGCCACGAATCAACGGCCCAGACTGGCTGTGGAAAAGGGTACACTTCGTGAAGATCTCTATTTCCGGCTGAATGTGATTTCCTTCGCTCTTCCTCCGTTGCGCGATCGCAAAGACGATATCCCTCTCCTGGTTCAACATTTCATCTCGGAGTTCAACCAGAAGCATGGCCTCCGTGTGGAAGCGGTGCGGGACGACGCCATGCGGCTTTTGAAGCGCTATTCGTGGCCGGGCAACATCCGGGAACTAAAGAACGCTATTGAGCGCTCCGTCATTGTGGCGCGCGGCAGCAGCTGGATTGAGAGTCATGATCTCCCTCCCTACATCCAGAATCCAGCCAAGGACGATTGGCTTGTGCTGCCGCCCGACGTTTCCACGGCTCGAGTGCAGAAAGAGTTGCTCTTGAAAGCCCTCGAAAAAGCTGGCCAGAACAAGTCCGAAGCGGCGCGGGAATTAGGCCTCGATGTTCGCACGCTCTCGAATATGTTGAAGGCCGTCGCCGCCAAAGGATAAGGAATCCTTGCTCGCCAAGCCGATGTCGGAGGCTGGTTTGAACCCAGGGATTCCCTGTGTGATTTCGAAGATACTCCGTACACAGTCACCCCCCGCATCACGTCTCGTTTTTCTCCCACCTGTAAAAGCTACACCAGCCGGTAAATGATGCCCGTGCCTTCTTGCATTGATATTGCAGGAAGACTGGGAAGCGGCTCGCAGTGTGGAAACTCTGCGGTGCAAGTCCCCTAAGACTCACGAGAAACAGAAGAGACCTCGTCACACATGGCATCTTGGCATGGGAGATGCAACCTAAGGATCGGAGTGTGTTGAAGCGGAGAGAACGGACGATACCCAGCCTCCGCGTCTCCCGAGAGCCCGCTTCACACTTCGGAAATCAAAAAATGTTATGACAGAACGAGGAGGAATAAACGAGATGAAAACTCTGAAAGGGATTATCACTCTATGCTGCATTGCAGCAATCGGAGCGGGTATCGCGGCGTCAGACGTCAACGCCGATACCTGGAACAAGAAGACGGTCATTACCATCACCGAATCCATGCAGATTCCCGGGGCAACGTTGACGCCGGGAAAGTATGTGTTCAAGCTCATGGACTCGTCATCCAATCGTCACATTGTCCAAGTTTTCAACGAAGACGAGACAAGCGTGATCAACACAATTCTGGCAATTCCCAATCAGCGGTTGCGGCCGACAGGAAAGAGCGAATTCGGATTCTGGGAAGTCCCTGCAGGCAACACGCCGGCTTTGCGTTCCTGGTTCTACCCGGGAGATAATTTTGGCCAGGAATTCGCGTATCCAAAGCAGGAAGCCACCAAGTTGAGCGCGATGGTGAAAGAAGAAGTGCCTTCTGTCTCGGATGAGGAATTCGCTCAGGCCACGAAGGTAACCCCGGCTCCAGAGCCGGCGGCTGAAGTGAAGACCCCGGAACCCCAGCCGGTGACCCCGGCTCCGGAAGTTGCCGTGGCAGAAACACCCAAGCCGGTGGAAACGCCTGCGGTCGTTGCAACTCCTGCCCCGGATCCAGCGCCCCGAACTGAGCCCGTGGAGCCGAGACGTAGCGAACCGGTTGCAGCCGTTGACGACACGCTTCCAGCTACAGCGAGCCCCCTGCCCATCCTTGGGCTGTTGGGTTTTTTGTTCGTTGGCTTCGGCGCGATCCTCCGGTCTCTGAGAAGTGGGTTGTCCTAGGTTGGGTGATTACCACTTCTAAGCATTAGGTTTTCTACCCTTGGCCCATGAGGGGATTCGGCTCTCTTCGTTCCCAGGAACAAAGGGAGTCGAAGTCTTTTTGAAAAGAGCTTTTTGCCAGGGTTCAACGATGGCGACACCGATCAGAGCATGGTTTGTCTTCGTGTTGCCGTTGCTTCTTGCGGCAACAAGTACGTGGGCTGGGCTCCTGCAGGAACCTTCGGAAGCGCCACCGTACACAATTTCTCTCAACGTAGATTTGGTGTTGCTGGACGTATCGGTGCTGGACGGGGGTGGAAAATTTATTGCAGATTTGGAAGCTGAGAATTTCAGAATCTACGAAGATGGCAGACCTGAGTCAATTGCGTACTTCCTCAAGAAAGATGTTCCAGTGACCGTTGGTTTGGCCATCGACAATAGCGGCAGCATGCATGGGAAACGTGCTGGAATTGTGGCTGCTGCGATGTCCTTTGTGGAAGCCAGCAATCCCCATGACGAGATGTTCGTGGTTCACTTTAATGAACACGTTCGATTCGGCCTCAGTCCTCCCAACCTTTTCACGAACGATCCAATCCAGGTGCGCGGCGCTCTCTTGCGAATGATCTCCGACGGCCAAACCGCTCTTTATGATGCGGTGTCCCAAGCGATGGAGCATTTTGGAAAGGGAAAACACAACCGCAAGGCGCTCCTCGTCGTTAGCGACGGAGGGGATAATGCCAGCCAACATGGATTGAAGGAGGTCCTGCAACTTGTGCACTCGTCTCATGTCGTGGTTTATACGATCAGTTTGTACGACCCGTCTAACCGCGACCAAAAGCCTAGAGTCCTGCGGCGGTTGTCCAAGACATCTGGTGGTGAGAGTTTCTTCCCTAAGGAGCTGGAACAAGTGGGACCCATCTGCCACCGCATTGCCACCGACATCCGGAATCAATATTTGCTTGCCTATCGGTCCAGCAACACCAAGCGTGACGGCGCCTTCCGGCAAGTGCGCGTCCTTCTGGATACTCCAGCAAAAAGGAATCTCGTAGTGCGAACACGGGAGGGCTATTTCGCACCCAGCGACACCGGGGCAGGTCGCGCGAGCATCAGGAATACTGAGGTCCCAGGTGAACGATGAGAACAGCGTTGCGATTCTGCGAAATTGTGCTGATGCTTCTCGGGGTGACCCTGCTCTCCGTCTACGCATTCTTTCGAATGCATGGCTGGTTTTTTCAAGCCTACGATAGTTGGTCGTTCAATCGAGTCTTGCAGGACCGTCAGCATCAAGAGAGTGGTTCACGGCTCCCTGAAGATTCGCGACACACCCGTAGCCTCGAGACAGAACCGGAGGTAGCGGACTACCGGGATTGGGCGCCGACGCGTGTGTTGGCACACGAGAGGAGTCTTAAACGGAAACTACGGGGCACTGTGGGAAGACTTCTGATTCCCTCTCTGCAGCTGAACGTTATAGTATTGGAGGGCACGGATCCCTGGACACTGAATCGGGCGGTGGGTCACATTGAAGGCACAGCGTTGCCCGCCACAACCGGCAACGTCGGGATCTCAGCTCACCGCGACGGGTTTTTCAGGAATCTCGGCCGCATCGATCGGGGTGATGAGATTTCCATCGTAACCGCTGAAAGAACCTATACCTACGCGGTTGAAAGCACACACATCGTCAACCCTGCAGACGTCGCAGTGCTGGCGCCTTCAGTTAAGCCCGTGTTAACGCTCGTAACCTGCTTCCCATTCTATTTTCTAGGCGACGCTCCTCAACGCTACATCGTCAAAGCCCAGTTGGTAAAGTAGGCTCGGGTGCGCGGGAGGCTTTGGGAGGTTAAGGCTTGCGGGCGTCTTTGTTGGTGCTGGCCACGGTTGGTTTTTCGTCAGACATCCTTGTCATCAATTGCTGGTAGATGACTGGGACCGCATTGCCTTTCTCACTCCTGAGACGAAAACTCCTGTCCCTGTAACTAATCTTCAACTTTTCTCCCTCGGGGTTGATGAAGATTGAGTTCAAACTTTCGGTAAAGCCGTCGCCCGAGCTTCCCGAGGGGATAAAGGAAACCGTGTAGCTATTGAACCTCAGCACTCCCGAACAACTGCCCAGCTTATGATCATGGACCATCGGGTGGGCTGTGAACTCAAGCCTCTCCAGCTCTCGTTTGATCTCCGGTTTCGGATAGGGAAATGCGGCGTCACCGCGAGCGAGATAGTCCATGGAAGCATACGATAGTCGAGCCGCATCAAACCGTCCCCGCTGAATCCACTCATTGGCTTGTGCGAGGGATCTTTGCACAACTTCCTTTTTCAAATTCGTGGCTCTCTGGTTCCCAGGATCTGCCTTCAAGGACATGTTGCAATAGAGCACAACGTTGTCGTCAGGGGGCGTCACATAGCGGCCCGCAATCCAGGCTGCCTCGGCCTTTTCAATCCAGGACGCTGCCTCACTCTGACGCTTGCCTGCTTCCATCCTGAGCCGTTCCCCCAACGACCTGACTTCAGGGTTTGTGGGAAATTCCCTTTCGAGTTGTTCAAACAGTGTCCGGGCCTGATCAAAGTCTTTGGCCTGAATCCTGCTACTCAGTTCGGCCAAACGGTCAGGTCCGATCTGAGGGACCGTAGCGATCCGACCGGCGGCAGGTATTGTTGGAGGTGCCGAAGCCGGCGTCGGCGGAGCCTGTTTCGCGACGTTCACCAGCAGTTCGCTTCCGGGCCGCTGTTCGCTTCGGTTCTGAACCGCTGCATCTGTTCGCCTAGGGTTCAGCGTGGCGCGGTCGGTCGGCAATCCTGTCTGCAAAGCTGAATCCGAAGGCGTCGGTTGACTTCGAAGGACATTGGCGGATGGTGCCGCTCGCGATTGGTCCTCCGTGGTGGTCTGGTTGAATTGGGCCGTCTGATCTGACGGCACAGCTTCCTCCGCAGGAGTTTTCGGCTGAGCCGACGCAGCTCGCGTGTATTCCTTAAGAGTTAGCGCTAGGCTGTCCTGGGGATTCCTGGACAAGATGGCATCACATACCCGCCCGGCCTCCTCCAACTTGCCAGCGTCGAATAGAGCTTGTGCCTCTCGGCGCAGATCCGCCAGAGGATCCTCTGGTGCAATCGGTTCTTTCACCTTGGATTGGGAACCCGATAGGCTTTCCGGAACAGAACTGTCCAGACGGGACCTTGAAAGCCAGTAGAACGTCGTTGCAACTCCCAAGGCGACAACGACGACCCACATCAGGAAGTGGGGTCTGGTGGAGCTCGGCGGGGTTCGGTACGTTTCGTGGATATGCGCAGCGGTCTTCAACTCAATTTCTGCCAGAATCTGCGGCTCGATCGTTTCAGATTCTTCGGGCTGGAACGGAGAGGGTGGACAATCAGACTCCCCCTCAGCGGCTAAAGAAGGCAATGCGCTCTCCTCAATACTTCTCCGGAACGGCTCATCTCCCTGGGGAGTCCGCTGAATCGGCTGCTCGTGAGTCTCGTAAGACAAGGGCTGGGCCGGGTTCCCATTCTTGGGGTGAGAGTGGCTGTTAGCCGCAGCGCTCGTCACCTGTTCGTTTTCCAGCTGCTTTCGACGGCTCAGATTCAGGAAGTTCTTGAGGTCCCCATCATGGGGCTGAACTTTGGACAAGAAGGTCAACAGCCTCTCACACTCTCGGTATTCTCCCTTGATGAAGTAATCGATCGCGCATTGTCTCACGTTCTCAAGGTCCAGCTTTAGTTCACCCTCCAAATCAGAGAGCCTCTCCTGGTCATGATTGTAGCTCGCCCGAATCTCAAGTAATGAAGACAGGATTCTCTGCCGAATCGTGTCTATCTGGGTTTGGATTTCTCTGACATCTCCGTTGTTTGCGTCAACAGCATCGCCATGTCTAGACTGCGATTGGGCGCGACGGAGAACCGCCTCGAGGTCTTCCAAACTCGAATTCGCATTTGCAATCAGGGCTTCCAGTTCTGCCTTGAAGGACATTACGGACGTGCCTTCCTCTTCTTGCTCTTAGAACTCATCATGCTGCTTCCAATACCGTCATCCAAACTGTGCACTTTTATACCTTCGAAAACGAGAATACCTAGTATTTTACACTCATTTTGGCATCATTAGCTCCAGCAGTAGAAATGAACCTGGAGGAGACGGAGGACGATGAAAATCATACCGGACAGCTGTGGCCGTACCACCAGACGCCGCCTTGCACCACCCTGCCCGCTGATCTCGCTGGGAATCGTATTTGCCTTGGCATATCCGAACATAACACTTCTGGCGCAGAATCAAGAAGTTCCTCCGCCACCCTCTATCAAGGTTCAGCTTGTCGCTGGCCAGGCAACTACGAATAACATCAAAACCCGCAAGGGCGTCGAGCCGGTAGTTTTGGTTACCGATGAAAGGGGGCAACCTGTTTCAGGCGTTATGGTTGTCTTTACGCTTCCAGAGACAGGCCCAGGGGGAGCTTTTACGGATGGCTCAAAGCGCGCCATCGTTTACACCAACTCAGAGGGCGGGGCAACAGCACGGGGTCTTACTCCGAACATGACCGCCGGCAAGTTTCAGATCATGGTGAACGCTTCCTTCCATGGATTCACAGCTAGTACAACCGCCGATCAGACGAACGTTTTGCCGGAGCGCGGCAAGGGCTCTTCCAAGCTGATTGCCATTCTGGCTATCGCTGGCGGCGCAGCCGTAGCGGGCGTCGTCGCTGGCGGTGGCGGTTCGTCCCAGGGCCTCGCGCCTACTCCCGGGCGCACCGCAACCACGCTTACTCCAGGAACGCCAGTTTTCGGCGCTCCCCAGCAATAAAGTTAGCAAGGAAGCCCGTTCTTATGCGTTCTAGGACCAGCCGTTTCAACCGGTCTTGTTGGTCACTGTGGGTCATGGCGCTGGTCGTCGTACCGACGAACAGCTACGCCAACCACGTCATTTCCGGCCTCGTCCCCAACTCGGCAACCGCGGGTGGCGCAGCGTTTACCCTCACCGTAAATGGCACAGGTTTCGGCAATCTTCTACTTACATCAACGGTGCAATGGAACGGGTCGGCCCGACCCACTACCTTTGTGAGCAGTACCCAACTGACCGCGGCAATCACAGCCGTTGACATCGCGAACTCAGGCACCGCTCAAGTCACAGTCCTCAATCAACCAGTGGTGGGGCAAGCTGAAACTTCACCCCCCGTCGCGTTCACAATCAATAACCCGGTTCCGGTCGTAAGCTCGCTGAATCCAACGTCGGTTTTGGAAGATGGCCCGAACTTTACCCTTACGGTAAACGGGTCTAACTTTGTCGCAGACTCCAGAGTTCGCCTCGACAACTCTAACCAGAACACCACTTTCATCAGCTCGACGCAGTTAACAGTAAGGATTCAAGACAACGATATCCGCGATCCCGGGACGTTGACCATCACCGTGGTCAATCCCAACCCGGGCGGCGGCACATCCAACGCATTGCCTCTCACTGTCACCTCATCTCTGACGATTTCAACCAACTCGCCTCTACCGCCAGCGGTGACAGGGTCTCCTTATTCCCAGACTCTGGCCGCAGCCGGGGGGCTGCCTCCGTACAGCTGGTCGATAACCACCGGGTCGCTTCCTGCTGGCTTGGCTCTGGGGCCTTCTACAGGAGTCCTCAGCGGCAACCCGTCGGCCTCGGGCAGCTTTAATTTAACCGTTCAAGTTTCCGACAGCGGTCAGCCCGTCCCACAAACTGCAACCAAGGCGTTCAGCCTAGTGGTTTCTGCCGGAGCGCCGGCGTTGACGATCACAACTGCCTCTCCGTTGCCAGGTGGGGTTGTCGGTGTGTCCTACTCGCAAACACTCAACGCCACAGGGGGACAAGCTCCCTACAGCTGGTCAGTAGTGGCTGGGTCGCTTCCCGCCGGGCTGGCGTTAGCGCCCTCAACGGGCGTTCTCAGTGGAACGCCATCCGCTTCAGGAAGCATCAACTTTACGGTACAGGCGTCTGATGGTGCTCAACCCACGCCGCGAACCACGACCAAGGTCTTCAGTTTGACGGTGACTGCTAACGTCCCGGTTCTAAGCACCCTCAACCCTAGTTCAACGATCGCTGGAGGACCTGCCTTCACTTTGACGGTCAACGGCTCCAACTTTGTCTCGAATTCGGTGGTGAGATGGAATGAAGTGAACCGCACGACTACGTTCGTCAGTGGCTCTCAGCTCACTGCCGCGATTCCCTCCACCGACATTGCCACGGTGGGGGCCGCGAACATCACTGTACTGAATCCGGGTCCGAGCACCTCGAACGCTCTAACCTTCACCATTTCTGGCCCTGGCCTGACGGTAACGACCAACTCACCTCTTCCTCAGGGCACTGTAGGCGCCTCCTATTCCCAAACGTTGGCAGCCTCTGGAGGCGCACCCCCGTATGCCTGGTCTTTGACCTCGGGATCCCTTCCGACCGGGCTGACTCTGAACCCTTCCAGTGGAGCTATAGGAGGGACGCCCTCGGAGGTCGGGAGTTTTACTTTCACCGTGAGAGTCTCAGACAGTGCCTCGGCCAGCGCGACCAAGCAGTTTCAGCTTTCAATTGGTTCCAACTCTGCTCCCATCCTCACGATTTCTGGGGTTTCCGACGCCGTCGAACCTGTCCAGCAACCCAGTCTCGAGATAACGTTATCGTCCAATCATCCGTCACCGATCTCAGGCCAATTGACGCTTAGGTTTACCTCCAATGCGGACGTCTCAAGCGACGATCCTTCCATCCAATTTTCAACCGGAGGCAGATCGGTCAACTTCTCAATTCCTGCCAACACTACGCGGGCGGTCTTTTCGAATGGCCTTTCCACTATCGCCTTCCAGACGGGAACCGTGTCGGGAACAATCGAACTTGCTGCTTCAGGTCAGAGCGGAGGAAGCGGCACACCGTTGCCGCCGGTCAGCCGAACCTTGACGCTCAGCCGTCGAAGTCCCTCCATCACGCGACTGAACATCGCGACTCGCAGCGCTTCGGGCTTCGAACTGGCAGTGACTGGTTTCTCTACACCCCGCTCACTCACGCAGGTCACTTTTCTGTTCACCGCAGCCCAGGGTGCGAGCTTGGAAACCAGCACGGTCACGTTGGGCTTGGCAACTCCTGCCGCCACCTGGTTTCAAAGCCAGACATCGGCGACTCTCGGCGGGCAGTTTCGGCTGCTCATGCCCTTTGTTGTGCAAGGTGAACTTTCTGCCATTCAGTCGGTTTCTGTAACGCTTACCAACGGCGAGGGAAATTCTACAGCTTCGAGTGTTCAGTTTTGAGAAAGTCGGTCCAGGTTGACCACTGACGCAGATGCAACCAGAGGCGAATTGACAAGTCATGGCGAGAGAAAAATTCCTGGTTTCCTTGATTCTTACAATCCTTCCAGGCCTGCCGATTTGCACCTTGGCAGAGCGCTCGGTTCTAAGGTCTGCGGCAGCGCAGGGCGAAACCGAGGAGACATCAAATACAGGGGTCTTCGGCGTACCCAGCGTTGGCTACGTGTTTGAACCCGAGGCTCTGGCCTTGCGGCCAATCCTGGGGACACCAGGAGCCGCCGTCTTCGGATCGAGGGTCGAACTTGGGTTGAACCTGAGGCGGGCCTGGGTGTCTCCCCGTCAAAACTTCGCTCTCGCAGAAGTTGCCGAAACCCCTGAAGTTCTCCTTCTCCCTTTGCAACCTGGAACCCAACAGGCGAAAACTCTTTCCTCCCTTCCGGTAGGAGCCGATCAGGTTGCCGTAAGCCCAACGGGCTCGGCGATGGCCTTCTATCATAGGATTGACCAGCAACTTCGGATCGTTTCCGGCTTGCCCGACTCTGCTGAGATCAGACCTGGAATCAACCTCTCCGATCTTCCGGGCCGGCTTTCGAGTCTTGCCGTCAGTGATGATGGCCTGGTATCGCTGGTGGCCATTACGGATGGAGAGACTGGAGCCATCTATCTTGTTCAGGCAGGGGAAAAGCGAGTTGTGGCGCTTTGTCGAGACGTTCGAGCGATGACCTTTTTAGCAAATAGCTTGAATGCCGCGATGGCCGATACGGCCGCAAACGAAGTGCGCCTTCTGAACAACGTCACGGGAGCAGCGACGAGCCAGATTCTGGCTGAAGAAACTCGCGGGATCTCCCATCCTTTGGCTGTTCAAGTTTCGACAGACAACAGCCGTATCTTCTGCCTGAATAGCGGGGTCGGAGCCATCACGACGGTGGATCTGAATTCTGGATCGCTGACTCATCTCGCCATCGGTGGTTCTGCCTCAAGGTTGCAGCGGCTGGGTGGAGATGTATTTCAGCTTACGGGTGATCTCAGGCAGTCTACGTTGTTGTTTGATGCTGAAAGCCCTGAAGCTCGAATTGTCTTTGTTCCAAGCGTGAACTTCGGGGGGGCTGGCGGCCGTTCTCTCTTGCGCGATCAAGTCCCTGAAGAGCGCCAGCGTTTGCCTCTGCCCAAACGCGATTGAAGCCTCTTTCAGGGTCGCCATTTTTCTGTCGTTTCGGAACCGATGTGGATGAGGGGGCTTAAGTGGCCGGCTTTGGCGAAAGAAAGGAACAACAACCGCCCCGTCGTCCGCTGCACGTCCGACCCTGGGTTTTCGTGACCTTGGCGGTAGTGCTCGTTGCCGGCCTGGCGATCTCGCTCTACGTGAACCGCTCACGGAGCAAAGCCCTGCAAGAGGAAGTTGCCGGCTTGACTGAGCGGATGCAGGAGATTGACAAGAAGGCTGAAGCGGCGCGCAATCGGGCGACCGAAGCAGAGCAAAGCGCGCGACAATCGGCCCTCGGCAAAGATCAAGCTGAAACCCGAAGAGCGGAGGCCGAAGCCGAAGCGAAGCAGGCATCTGCGCTTGCCGAAGAAGCCAGGCAGCGGGCCGCCGCTGCAGAGCAAGAGAAGCAGGCTGCGGTAGCTGAGGCCGAGCGTATTCGCAAAGAGCGGGAAGACGAACTGAACCGGCTGCAAGAGGCCCTGCAGAAAATCGCGGAGACTCGACGGACCGCGATGGGGCTCGTGATGAATCTGGACAGCAATGCCATTCAGTTTGAGTTCAACAAAGCCGTGTTGCTCTCGATGAACCGTGAACTTCTGAGTCGCGTTGCAGGAATTCTCCTCACTTCCAAGGGTTACTCCATCACGGTTTACGGGCATACCGATGACGTCGGTTCAGAAGCCTACAATCAGGAACTTTCCGAAAAACGGGCTCGGGCCGTGCGTGACTACCTGGTCGAAGCAGGTATCGGGCGAGAGATCATTGTCACCAAGGGTTTCGGGAAGAAGAAACCCTTGGTTTCAAGCACAACTCCTGAAGCCCGCGCCAAGAACCGGCGGGTAGAAGTCGAGATCGTCGATACGATCCTCAATTTCAACCTTCCAAAGTAACTACTTTTCTTTAAGTCGCATTACCAACCTGCCAGACGCGAGAATACGATCAAACTTAGCTAACGCGCTTGCAATGGCTGACCAAGTCGGGTGGGACGCCTTGAGGAAACCGTTCAGCGCTGACTGCCCTGATCGTCTCCTTTCGATTCCTAGGATCGGGATGGGTACTCAGGAACTCGGGTCGCCGGCTCCCGCCGCTGTTTGCTGCCAGGATGCGCATGACTTCGAGCAACGATCGAGGATCGTATTTTGCTTCGCTTATGAATCTGACGCCCAGTTTGTCTGACTCCAATTCGTCACCGCGGTCGTAACGAAGAGTCACCATTTGAGAGATAAAGCCTGCTGCCGCGGCTGCTTGTTGGCCCCTGCCTGGATGCTCTTCATCACTGGCAGCGACACCCACTGCTGTGACCAAGAGTTGAGCGAACTGGCTCTTGGCAATGTGCTCCGCTGAGTGTCGAGCGACGACGTGACCAATTTCATGGCCCAGCACAGGCGAGGTCGCTGTCTTAGTCCGGGATCTTGAGAACTTGCCCCACCTGGATCTTGTCCGGATCCTGCAATAGGCTTTTGTTAGCGTCGAAGATCTTCATATACGAGTTCGCATTCCCGTAGTGCTGCTTCGCAATCTTCGAGAGCGTATCCCCCGCTTTGACTGTGTAGGTCTTGGCCCCTTGGCCGGCGGGTGTCGCCGCGGGCGCATCGGTGTCGTACGTGACCTCTGCCATCAGATCTTGTGAGTAGTTTTTGTCGACAAGCTTGATCTGATCCCAGACGCGATTGCTGTCCGCTTTCGTCTTGGCCGTCCCTTTTAGAAACAACTTGTTATCTTGAACGTGCAGGTTCTGTAGCCGTACTCCGAGCTGGTTTATGAGGGTCAAGACGGATTGATACTTTCCCTTCAGTTGCTCCAAGTCTGCCATGAGGCCTCCTTCTTCCGTTCAAGTTTCGTATTAACGCTGCTGCGGATTCCTCATCACGAGGATGTCTTCATCGCCTTTTTCTCGTGTACCTCCTTCGGGGCCACGCGATTCAGGGCATCGAGAAACGGTTTGGTTTCGACAGCCGACCGCAGGCTTGTTCCAAAAAGAATATCCCGTCCCGTCGCCTTTTCACCGTACAGTCTGCGGTTAGAGCTACCGTCCATCGTCATGACTGTTCCCTTCAAGGCCAACCCGGCAAACAGTCCTTTGCTGCGGGAATAGGAATAGATTGGAGAATCGAAGGAGAGATTTGTACCGGCTTCCGCGGAGCGCCCAACGGGTCCGGCCGCGACGCCAGCGTCACCCCCGAGTTCCACCTTGTCATCCATCAAGCCTTTCAATCCATCGTCGTTCGTGAATACAAGAATGACGTCAGTTACAGAAACGCCAATCTGCAAACCGAAGCTGCCGCCGCTGACTTCGATAAATGCCGGTGCTCCCCAGCTTGAGTTTGCAAGACGTCGAGCTACGACCCCTTTTCCATGGCGGCCTCCCACACCGAAAGCCGCTTTCACTACATTTGGGATGACCGCAATCGCGTCCGCGTGGTTCAACAGGTCTTGCGGGATTCCACTTTCTGGAGTTTTGGTAATTTCCAATAAGACATTTGCGGCGCTCAGCGCTCGCTCCGCTTCCTTGCCGACATCTTTCGATTCACTCTTGGTTTCTTTGTCCTTTGAGTCCTCTGGGCCACCCAAGCCAACTCCTCTTGTTAGAAACAAGACGCAAAGAAGACAAAGGATGCAGCTCAGATATTTTGATTTCGTAGACATGGTTTCCTTTCCTCGTAGGTTCCTAAAGTTGCTCCCATCTTCAGGGCTGCAGCTCGGAAAGGATGTTCAATATTGCTCGGCTCTTCCAAACCAACCCACAGATCCTTGATGAGCCAATTGCTGGAGGTCTGTTTTGCACAGCCGACGAGAAGATGGCGGATCAGTATGGTAAGTACGCATTCTCAATGGGGGGACTCCATGAAGATCACTATCAGCCCTCAATTGTTGTGGATTTGGTTGGGTTCGCGGAGACGGATCCGGCAAGAAATTTATCGTTGTCTTTTCAGCCGCGGGGTTGGGCAGGATATGGAAGCCGGCTCAGCTCAACTTTGGTCAATATTCGATTAAGAAGACGCTTCAATTCAGCATTGGGACAGCGCTCAAAGAGGATCCGCGATATTTTGCCTCCAAGGACGATGGGTTTTGGATGCGTACCCGAGAATGTTTCAGTGAAAATGTCATTTCCTAAGAACGGAACACTGGGAAGGTAAAAGGCCACGCCTGGCTACACGCCGTGAACCAATCAGTGGTTGCTCGCCGGCCTATGCGCCATCAGACCGCATTTCCTTGAGGTTTCTTCGACCGCAACCAATGCCGCTTCTCTCGCCGCCTCTGCGCAACGATTGATGTTGTCCCCATCCACCTACCATAAGGCCGTAGAGAGGACACATGGTCAAAGATGATCTTCATCGCAGCCGTGATCGGAATAGCCAGCAGCAGGCCGATGCCTCCCCATAGCCAACCCCAATAGAGTAAAGCAATCGTAAGGACCACGGGATTCACGCGGAGCCGATTACCCAACAGTTTGGGATAAAGCAAGTTCACAGCAATAACATGAAGGACCATCACTACCGCCAGGACCAGCAAGGCATCCTTGGCATCGATCACATCCGCCCCTGCCAGCAATGGGGGAATGGGCGCCAGAACAATTCCCAGATAGGGCACTAAACTCAAGAAGCCGCTCAGAAAGCCGGTGAAATAGAAGTAAGGGAGGCGAAGCAACCCAAAAAACAACGTACTGAGGCCACCGATGACAAGCCCAATGAGTAGACTGCCCAAAAGGAAACTGCGGATCATGGCCCCAACCAGAGTCAATGTCCGATGAGTTCGTCTGCGATTCTCCGGTCGGGAAAGGAGCACAGTGGCGGTGTGTAGGTGGTCTTGCCACGTCAGCATAAAGAAAACCAGGAAAGGAACAAACGAGAGGAGAAACAGGAATTCCGCAACCGACCCGACGTTTCTAAACAACGCATCAAACGCGTCAGGTTGTTGGATAACCCGGATCGCAGTCTTTTCCCCGGCAGTTTTCGGCAGCACGGACTCGCTGGTTTTCTGAAATGTCTCGGCCTGTTGTCGAACTCGGAGAATCGCCTGCCGATACTTGGAGGCATGCCGGGGCAATTCGTCGATGAACTTCATGCCCTGGTCATATGAAAAATAAGTGATGCCATACAGCGTGGCCGATACGAAGGCCACCGACAAGAAGGCAGCCACGGAGCGTGGCAACCTGGCACCTTGCAGCAGATCCGTGAAGGGCGCGAGCATGAAGGCGAACAGCAGCGACACACACACCGTTACCAGTACCGGCTGCACCAGGTAGCAGATGGCTCCGATGACCGCAATGGAGGTGATCGATTGGGTGACTGACGTACCCGGACCGGGAGAGATTTTCTTCGACTCGGAAGGAGGACTTGCCTCGGTGGGTTCTTCAAGCACTCGTTTCTCCTGAAAATAAATGAGCAGGTTTAGCTCTTCCCGTCTGACTGAGCGTGCCCATTCCTCGAAATTTACTGAGCGGGAAGGCCGCTGCCGCGAGTGGCAACGGGCGTTAGAAGTCCCCGGGTTCTGCTAAGAGCAAATCCAGTTCCACTATCGCAGTTCAATGGACGTTAGGCTGTTCTCTATTGATCTCACCCTTGCGGACAAAGCTCATGGCCCGATTGCTCGTGGGCAAAAGTGAACAGAACTCAGAGCCAAGGGCGCCCTATTCTTCCGTCCGTAGCTCATTACTCTTTCGAGATTGTGTACCTGGAGGCTCGTACCCTGATGAAAGCAAACGGTTCAGCGACGGCTTGGCAGGAAACTGAAACGAGACCTCATCAACTCCGTGACGAGGTGTTATCCGCTTTCAGAGAAACACCCAGACGACTGCCTTCCAAGCTTCTCTACGATCAGCGCGGATCGATGTTATTCGACTGTCTGTGTACCTTGCCTGAGTACTATCCCGCCCGTGCTGAGGCGGAGACTGTCGAACGTCACGCGGGAGAGATCGCGGCGATGTTGGGGCCCGCTTGTACGCTGTTTGCAAGCGGCGCCAGAGACGGCCGAAGCGCTCAGGCGTTTTGGGACTGTCGAGATGATGGGCGATCTCGCATGTCGCTCAAGGAACATTTGTGGCATTTGAGAGGGAGCAACGAAGCCACTTCCCATCAACACTTGAGAATCGTTTTTCATCAGTCCCGTTTGCCGCCCGACGCGCAAGCCCAGCGGAGAATCGTCTATTTGCCGTGGTGCATTGTGGGTAGTTTGCGGCCCTCCGAAATAAACCAGTTGTTTGCCGCAGCGGAAAAGCTTTATGGCCAAAACGGAGGCGTCTTGCTCAGCCTCGATTTAACGAGAGATGCAAGAGTCCTGGAACAGGCCTATAACGACCGCCTGGGCATCGCAGCCGCTTTCAACCTAAACATTCTGGAAAGGCTTAACCGGGAATTGGATTGCAACTTCAACCTACGCTGGTTTCAACACCGGGCTTTTTACGATCTGAGACGTCGGCGAACCGAGATGCAGGTGGTCAGCTTGCGAGACCAGACAGTTTCCATCGGGGGTCTATGCATCTCGTTGAAAGCGTACGAAACGATTCAAACGGCCCGTTACTACCGCAATGGGTTACCGGGTCTCGCGCGCCTTGCAGAGGCTTCAGGACTTCGTGTCAAGCGGGTCTGGTTCCATGAGCAAGGCCGGTTTACGGTTCAATACCTTGAGAAGGCAGAAAGCTGCACAACCAAGGACGGACGCATTCGGGAAATCGGCTGCCCCCCATCTGCGAGATGATTTCAGGACAATGGATGCCGCACCGACTGGAATATCTTTTACGTTGGTTCAATTTTGAACAGTTTAGGAAAAGGTCACGTTTGACAATCATCTGCCCAACCTAAAGCGACTCGAGAATCCCAAAAGAAGGAGAATCCGAAGTACCCGGGAGATTGGCGATGGACTCAATGCGCCGCTATCAGAATGCGTGGTCGATTGTTCTCGCCGCAGGTGATGGAGAGAGATTGAAGCCTTTCGTGCGACAGTGGCTTGGCTATGAAAAACCGAAGCAGTATTGCACTTTCGTCGGAACGCGTTCCATGCTTCAACACACGTTGGATCGCGCTGATGAAATCACTGCGCCACGCCACAAACTGACTATCGTCGCACAGGATCATCGCCGCCGCGGGTGGCCCGAACAGCTTAAGAGAAAGGCGGGTCGGCTAGTGGTGCAGCCAAGCAACCAAGGCACTGCGACCGCAGTCTTTTTGGCTTTGACCTACATCCGGCGCGAAGCTTCGAACGCCACAATCGTTCTCTACCCTTCGGATCATTTTGTCTATCCCGAAGATCGTTTCCTGAATCTTGTTCGGGCTGCTATAGGAGCTGCGCAAACGCTCCCGAAGTTGGTGTTGCTCGGGGTTGCCCCGCACCGTGCTGAATTGGACTATGGATGGATCCAAATTGGGAGTGACCTGGGTCGGTTTATGGGCCATCGCCTGAATGCCGTCACGCGCTTCAAGGAAAAGCCGCAAGGAGAACAACAGCCGATGTCAGGTGGCTTGTGGAATACGCTGATTCTGGCGGCCGATGCTGACCTCCTTTGGTCTCTGGGACACACCTGTTTCCCTGAAATGATGCGACGGTTAGAGACCTTTGGCGGAGTCATTGGTCACGGAGATGAGGAAGCGGCTTTGGATGCTCTCTATCAAGAATTGTCCCACCATGATTTTTCTTCTGAACTTCTCGAACTCTTACCCCAAAAAATCGCTGTCTTGGAGCTCAACGAAGTTTTTTGGTCTGACTGGGGCCGGCCCGAGCGAATTATGGAAAGTCTAGCGGTGATAGGCAGGTCACCAGCCTCTTCACGTTCGCGCGTGGCGACCGCCTAAGATATCACCTCATCAGCATCAGTTCAGGCATCAGAAGTACGGCTATCGAAAGTCGCCAGAACTCGCACCATGCGCTCGTTCCCTCGCCTCTCCCGGAAGCTGTAAAAAAATTCGCCGGTAGGGACGCGGAGCCGCGCGTCTCCGACCGGAAACCCAACACGGACGCGGAGCGCCGCGTCCCTACCCACTCGGGTTCGAGGCCCAACGGAATTCTTTCGCGCTTCCCGCTTAAGGTAAACCGAAGAGCCAGTCTCGAGGGATCTGGGTGAGCCTGTTACCTCTGAACTCAGCGGGAAGAAATGGTTAGGTTCTTCGGTTGCGTTGGCTTCTCCTCAACTGCCGGCCGGGGAGGGTAGACGACAATCGCGATGCGCGCCGCCCGTTTGTCGGGCGTTGCTGGGTCCTCTCCCATTCCAATCGTCTTGATACGCTGGTCATCGATCTTGAAATGCTCGGTCAAGTGTTGGCGCACAACCATGGCGCGGGCTTGGGTGAGGACCAGGTTTTCCTCCGTTTCGCCTCGGAGGCCAGAGTAAGCGGCCACGACAACTAGGTCATAAGGCGTGCGCTCCAGCCGCTCGCCAATCTGGTTCAATACTCTTTCATTCTTAAACTTGGCGGTATCAGGTTTGTCGAAGAGATCAGCGGCACCGATTTCGAAACGATTCGAGAAGGGGCGGTCCGGCAATTTCGCGATCGCATGTTTTTTCAGCTCTGTAGAGTCTTGATAGCCACGCTTTTTGAAGAAACCACGCAGGAACCAATTACTCTTTAGCGCCTGCATGTTCTCCTGAAAGGATGTCATTCCCGCCTTTGCCTGATTCACGGTTTCGCGAGTATCGGCCACAGTGGAACGCATGTCATTGTAGATCTCCCGATTGTTGATGAGCGCACCAGCCGTGCCCTGGCCTTGGTCTATCTTGCTGGTAATGGACCGCATGTCGGCTGTGGCGCCGTTAACGTTGTTCAAGGCCGACTGAGTAGAATCCAATATGACATCGGTTTTTCGGATCAGATCGGCAAATTCCAAGGGCGGCTGGCTTTGCAGGGTATCTCCGTCTTCGGCAGTGGGCGCTTCCTTGGACCCCGTCATGATGGTCAGATACTTACTCCCTAACAAACCCTCAGTCTCGATGGCGACCACCGAGTTCTTGCGGATCAGCTTTCGCGTCGAACTTTCCAGATTCATCATGACGAACACTTTTTCTCCTGCCTGACCGGGTAGCTGGATAGAAGCCACAGTCCCCACCCGAACTCCCCCGAGTCTAACTTCCGCACCATTGCCGAGACCGGCCACGTTGTCGAAAGGAGCCTGCAGGCGATAAGTGGTGCTGAATAGGAAGTCCTTGTCACCAATCCTAAAGACAATAAAGGTCAGTATCAGTAGTGCTCCAAAAATGAAGGCGCCTAAGCGCGCTACGCGTGACATGGCTCCTCCTCCATGCCTTGCTTCACGAAAGCTTCAACGAGGGAATCATGGCTGCGTTTCAGATCTTCGAAGGTTCCTTCAACCCGAATCGCGCCTTCGTGCAGCATGGCGATACGATCGGAAACTGCTCGAACTGTTTGCATCTCGTGGGTGACAACGACGGACGTCATGTTGCGGGCACGCTGTAATTCCAGAATGAGGTCGATGATCTCCCCGGCTGTGACCGGATCCAGGCCGGCGGTAGGTTCATCCATCAGCATGAGTTCTGGCTCCATGGCCAGGCCGCGAGCTAAGCCAACGCGCTTTTTCATGCCGCCCGAGATGTCTCCAGGCATTTTGGCGGAGGCTTCCTCCATGCCCACCCGCGCCAACAGCTCCCGGACCCGCTCCCGCCGCTCGTGATCGGGCATACGAGTGTGGCGCCGAAGTGGAAAGGCTACGTTCTCTTCCACAGTCAACGAGTCATAGAGAGCGGAGTACTGAAACAGAAAACCGATCTTTTTCCGAATCTCGTCGAGCTGATCGCCCGCCATACCGGTCACTTCGGCATCTCCAATCCGGATCGAGCCCGAATCAGGCTTTTGCAGGCCGATGATCAGCTTCAACAAGACGCTCTTTCCAGAGCCGCTGCGGCCCAGGATAGTCAGGGTCTCACCCTTCCTGACGTCGAGGTCGATTCCCTCCAGCACCTTTTGCTCTCCGAAGGCCTTTCGCAAGTCTCGAATCTGCAGCACGAGTTCGTGTGTCATAAGCACTAACGGAAAAAAATCAAAATAAGACGAACCAAAAGCACATCCGCCACAATCACAAAGAGAGACGCCAGGACCACGGCTCCTGTGGCTGACCGGCCGACTCCTTCGGTTCCACCCTTCGTTCGGATTCCTTGAAAGCATCCAATCAGGCCGATGATCAGTCCGAACACGGCGGTGCGGAACGTAGCAGGCAAAAAGTCGCGAAAGGCCAGGCTTTTTGTTCCTTGCTCCCAGTAGAGATTGAACGAGATGGGATCGGCCGCCGTTGTGGCGACCCAACCCATCAGGATGCCTGTGAAATCAGCAGCGAGAGTCAGAAGCGGCAACATGCAACAACACGCCAGAACACGTGTCGCTACCAGAAACTTGAAAGGATTGACCGCGGAGGCTTCGATCGCATCGATTTGCTCAGTCACCTTCATCGAACCGAGCTCGGCGCCAATGCCAGCGGCGACTCGTCCGCAGACGACGAGCGCCGTGATGATTGGCCCGGTCTCCTGAATGATGGACATGACAATGACTGCCGGCTGGAGCGATTCTGCGCCGAAACGAATGAGGCTGTCGCGGGTGTGCATCGATAAGACGACACCCATGGCTGCTCCTGCGAGAGCTACCAACGGCAGAGACTTGGAGCCAACCTCGTCCATCTGCCTGACGGCTTCCCGCAGTTCGTAGGGTGGCTTGACGGCGGCTCGCGCCAAGCCGTTACTGAAGAGGCCGAGCTCGCCGAACCACTCAAACATGGGTAAAAATAGTTTCTTCACGGCCGTACCTTAGCCGGCCTCATTTGGCTGCTCCGTGAATCGACCTGCCAGATACCCGAGAAATCGAAGAACCAAGAGGACCAGCAGTGTCAGACCCACTGCGACAATCCACTGAGACAGAGCGACACTGATACCAATCGCTGCCGCCAGCAGCAGTGAGGCTGCGGTTGTCAAGCCTTCAACCTGGTTACCCTCGCGGCGGTTACGAATTATCGTGCCGGCACCGAGAAAACTAACTCCCGTGATGATGGCTTCAATGATGCGGATGGGATCGCTCGTCAAAAGACTTGCCAGAGTCGCATCATAGTTCCTCACCATCACTTGGCCCAGAAGCACCAGAAGAGCTGCCGCCCCCGAAACCAGCATATGCGTGCGCAGGCCGGCAGGCTTGCGGGCGGCTTCTCGATCCAAGCCCACGAGCCCTCCCAAAATCATCGCTAGAGCTGCGTATGCCAGAATCTGAAGTTGTGGCTGTTGCATAGGAGGTTCCTTGCTGTTTTTGCGGGAAAGGGGCACTGAGTGCCCCTTTCCAACCGAATCAACACAAAGATTGTCTGCTCGCTGGTAGAGGGCTAGCGAGGCTTTCCGATCACAATGTAGGAGCTGCTTCCGCCCCGATTCACGAGCAGCAACACCTCGCCGGTGGCCTCGCGTATCGCTTGCTCATACTCGCCCACCGTCGAGATGCGTCGGCGGTTGACTTCCTCGATCGCGTCGCCGCGGCGCAGGCCTGTCGCCGCCGTGGTTTCGGGCCGAACCTGAACCACAACCACACCGCGAGTTTGTGGCGGCAGGTTCAGTTGACGGGCGATGTCTGGTGTCAGGTTGTCGACCGCAACGCCATCGAGAGCGGTGCCCCGACCCTGCTGCGAACCAGGAGCCTGCGTGCGTTCTGCATCGACTGGAAGCTCGCCCAAGGTAATACGCAGGTTTTGTTCTTGGCTATCCCGCAGCAACCTGAGATCAACGGCAGTTCCCGGAGCCGCCTGTGAAATTTTTAGAGTCAGTCGTCGACTGTCGAGTACGGGTTCCCCGCCGACGGCAAGGACGATGTCGCCTCGTCGCAAACCTGCTCTGGCGGCAGGACTGTCGGGGACGACGTCAGCGACCAAGGCACCTTGAGTCGTTTTGGCACCAAAGGATTTCGCCAGTTCAGGAGTCATGCCTTGCAGCCTGATTCCCAGGTAGCCCCGAATCACCTTACCTTGCTTGAGGATTTGTTCCATCACAGGATGTGCCATGTTTGTTGGAACTGCAAAGCCAACTCCCTGACTCCCACCACTGCGGGCAACGATGGCTGTGTTAATGCCAATCAGTTCGCCTCGGATGTTGATGAGTGCACCACCGGAGTTCCCAGGATTGATGGCTGCATCGGTTTGAATGAAGTCTTCGTAGTGTTCAATGCCTAGACCCCCACGGCTGGTCGCTCCCACAATCCCCATCGTCACCGTCTGTCCGACGCCAAAGGGATTGCCAATCGCCAAGGCAAAATCTCCAACCTGGACTGTGGAGGAATTTCCCCAGGTAAGGGCCGGAAGATTCTTCTCCTCCAACTTGATGACGGCGATATCGGTCTTCGCATCGCCGCCAACGATCCGGCCTTTCAAGCGCCGCTCATCGGACAGGAAGACGTCAATGTCCGTAGCGCCTTGGACGACATGGTTGTTCGTGAGAACGTAACCCTCGGAACTGACAATGACTCCCGATCCCAGACTGTTCTCCTGGCGTTCCCGCGGACCGCCGAACTGATCGGGAAAATCAGGTCCGAAAAAGTCTCTCAGGGGACCCGAGAACGGAGATGTCTCTTCACGCATTTCAACTTTCCTTGAGGTTGAGATATTGACCACGGCGGGCAGAGCCGACTTCACAATCGGAGTAAACCCAGAGAGAAACGAAACATCTGCCGCCCGGGCCGGGGCTTCACCTGCAAGGAGAAGAGGCACGAGTTGACCTGAACTGGATGAGGGGGTGAATTGACTCGTCCCCATCCAACCAAAAGCTCCGCCGGCAGCGATCGCAACCAAAAGGCCGAGAACGGCTGCTGATTTTCGCAACTGAATCGTTCCACGCATACTCTCACCCCCTTCACCTACGAACAGCACTTTGAGAATCTACGGTCAGCTCGTTCACAACATCGAACGAAAGAACCTCCGTTCGAACCAGCGTCTCCGCCAATTGCTTGTCTATTTGGTTCGCGACGGCGCCCTTGAGAAAAACCTTTCCGTTGTTGACGACGATGTGAATCGGCGGTAGGGAGCGGTTGGCATAACGCACGAAGCGAGAGTCGCCGTAAATCGCACGCGCCGCTGCCACGCGAATTTGATCGTCAAAGGTTGAGTTTGGCAGAACCTCAATTTCGTTCTTGACTTCGACCACACCTGAAGCTGTTTCGGCCAAGCGTTCATACTCCTTCTTGCGCCAAGGCTCTCGCACGGCCCCACGCAATGTCACGACACCCTGCCTCACATCTCCTTCCACCCAGTCGAAAACATCGAAAAACGCGTGGCTGCGAATGGAACGAGTCACATCGTTCGCGATGTCCTGCTGGGATTCGCGACCACCTTCTACCTTAAGCTTGTTTTCAACACCAGAAACGTCCGGGGCGCTGCGGGCGATCTGTTCGGCCCGGCGCTTTTCGTACATGCTTCGAACGGAACCACTCAGTGTCACGACATGATCGTCCACCATCACTTGCACTTTGTTGTCGCGTTGCATCCCTGTTTCGTGGAGACGATATTCCACGATGCTTTTGATGGTTACGTCTGAGAGGCGAGGGCGGTCGTCCCCTGCAAGCAGCAAGGGCAGCGTCACGCAGATTAGTACAATCTGATAGATGACCGATCTGAGCCTTTGCGTCATGGTGCATCTCCTTCAAAAAATCAACTTCAGGAGCTTGTCCTGAGAAATCTAGTCTGGCGTCGCCTCCACGAATGCGATGTTCAATATTGATCGAGGGATGCGGCCGAGCAGGCGCTGCGTCAGGTTTTCTGGGTGACGGACTTGCTGGAAAGAGGGATGGCTTGAGACAGGGCCTCGACAGCGAAAGCCGGGAGTGCGGACTCGTTGCAAGATCTCTGGGTACGCACTCCCACAAGCCGTCCAAGGGCGTAAGAACGGCTTAAGGCTACCTGCGAGCGAACGACGCTACAAACTGATCCTCCACGGTGACCGCTTCCAACTGTTGGTCTTTAGCTCGTCCCATCACCACAATCGTGTAAGTCTTGTTGGGCTCAAAACTGAACTGCGGCATCATCAGCAACGGCTCTTTCTTACCTTGCGGTCGCAGCTCCACCACGGTCGTTGTTGGAGCGATCTCGGTATATCCGGCTTCAGACTTAAAGTTCACTCCTGCAAACAGTTTTTCAGCATTATTCATCGTATAGACATCGATCTCACCGACATCCGGCGAGGCATTGATCAAACGAACCCTGGCCTTGCCAGACGACGGCGGTGTGAGGTCATCTGCCAACACGCGTAGTTCTGGTTTGGGGTCCTGCGCAGAGGTGGGCAAAGCTAGAACGGTATAGTGCTTACCTTCTGCAAAGTTCTCGCTGTTCTGAGCCAGTGGTCCGGGTTTCCCCGCTGGCTTCAACGTCAGTTGTTGTCTGTCATCCGTGAGTTCAGCATAGGCCGTGATGGTCTTATACGTGACGTTGGAAAACGCTCTCGCCTCGCCGGCGAACGCGTCAACAGCGGGCTGAGCCGGCATGGCATGCACGACGCGAACAAGCGCCTTGTCCCGCATCGCGGCGTCCTGGGATGCAGGTGCTGTGCTCGATCCGGCCTCAGTTGTCGTCTTGACCGGTTGATTCTGACTGGATTCCCGAGAGCAAGCCACCGTGAGACTCACTATCAAGGCCAGCGCCAGAACCAAGGAGTGTTTGATGGATAGTTTCATGAGAGCAGCTCCTTTTGCTTGGGATGCAGGCGGCACGCGGAAACCAAATCGCCCCGTGTGGGCACCTTACAGCCATGCTAAGCAACGAGACGATTTCTGCTGTTCAAAAATGACCCGACCCGTACCCCAAAAATGCAGGACCAGAATGAAATCGGACTTGCCCACGTCCACAAGTGAACGGCTCGTAGCCCTAGACTCGACTACTCTGTCTTTGTTGGCCATTTCGGAGGAGAAATTGTGAAGAAGCCTCGCAAGCCAGATGCACCTCGTCAAGAGCCTCCCGATCAGAAAAGACCCTATGAGCTACCACCCCGACCTGCAGAGCCAAAGCCTTCACGACCGCCGCCCCCTAAAAAGGATCCACCGCCTGAGGAGCCCGAGAGAGGCTTGGAGTGAGTTGCGGGCCAACCAGGCTCAATGCAAGGTCGGAGCAGTATTGAACAGCCGGCTTGCGGGGTTGGGATGAAAATGGCGTAGGGGTCACTGATATGTTACAGGAAGAACTTGCGCCAAAGATCCTTCGTAGTTTGCTGGATACCTGCCGGGAGAGCGAAGTGGGTTTGTTGCGGGCGGCCAGCCAGTCACGTAAGACCGGGTTGAAAGCGTTTTTCGGGACCGAGGCCCTGCAACAGGTTCTCTTCGCTGCGGAATTGGAGCTCGAACTCAAGAAGCTTGGCGTGGCGGTGAAGCCATCCACAGAACTCCCCGCGAAGTTGCGTGGATGGAAAGAACTCAGGGGAACACGCCTCTTGCCGTCAGGAGAGGTGGCCATGCTTCTTCTTTGCGAGCGGGGAGAGCGAGCTGCGTTGGGTGAGTACCTCACTGCGCTGCAGAACACTTTGCCTGCAGGTGTCCTTGAACTTGTGCAACGACAGCACGCACAACTGCAAGAGGCGTACAGGCGCCTTCATCAAATTCGAGAGCAAATGTGGATCGATCAAAGAGTGTCTAAGGCACCCAACTCAAGGATGGTTGGAGTCGGCTGGAAGGTTTAATCCGGAGGAGACGAAAATGATTACGCGCATCTGGCGCGCCTGGGCCACCTCCGAAAACGCCAACGCGTATGAAGAGCACCTGCGTTCAGATCTGCTCCCGAAGATTGCTGATCGGCAGATTGAGGGTTACGAAGGTGCCCATTTGTTGCGTCGCGACAGTCACGAGGGTGTCGAATTTATCACGTTGCTATGGTTCGAGACGTTTGAGGCGGTGCGAGCGTTTGCCCGGGAGGCTTCCACCTTGGCTGAGGCGGGGAACTTGTCGGTAACTTCCGATCGGCTCGCCCAGCACTATCGTGTTATCCCTCCAGCCCAATAGACAACGAGGATCCTAGGCGCCCTATAGAAGCGAGGCGTATGGCTTGGCACTCTGCCATTTCTTCCCACCACGAGGTGTGCTAGGTTACCGCTACGCTCACTGCCTGGCCTGAGGAATGGAATGCAAGGAGTTGTCATGCGCAGGCGCATTCTTTGTATCGAAGACGATGCGGACACTTGTGAATTGCTGGCGCTTTGGCTTGGTCGTTATAACTGTTCCGTGACCTCGGCCTCTACCATGACACGCGGTGTGGAATTGGCGCAGGAACAGGCCTTCGATCTCTATTTGATCGATTCCCGGCTGCCAGATGGTACGGGTGTGGAGGTCTGCGGCCGGATTCGCGCCTTCGACTCTCATACTCCCATTCTTTTTTGGTCAGGCGATGACGATCACGCGTCGGTCGCTGGAGTCCAGGCCTTTGTCGCAAAACCAATCGATCCCGATCCGTTCATGAGAACCATCGAAGAGCTTCTAAGTGTCAAGGCAGGTAAGTGAAGAGGTCGCTTTGAAGCGACCTCTTGTAGTTCAGTCGTTTTGACACGAGTTGTGACCGCATTGACAAGCGTCAGCGGACTCACGAGCGTTTGCACAGAATTGGCTGCAGTAGATCAGGCCATCTTCCAGGATTGCCTTATCGGGTTCTACAATACAATGGCAACCTGAATGGCTGCAATGCTTCATAAAATCCCCCTTTGAAAAACTCTGCCGCTCACATCCTTAGTGATTTTCCGCGGTCCCAGTAAGGTTCGTAGCCATAGTGCTTGTAGATCTCGTCACCCCAGGCGGAATCGGCCATATCGGGCCATTTATCCTTGTCAAATCCAGGTGCGTTTTGCAGCACCTTGCGCTCAACATTCAGCTTGAACACCTTATTGGCGGCGTCCAACCTGAGGGCATTCCACGGAATCGCAAACAGCTTGTCTCCAAAACCCAAGAAACCTCCAAAAGACAAGACAGCGTAAGCGATCTGGCCCGTGTTCACATCAATCATCAACTCCTCAATGGCACCCAACTCTTCGCCGGAATTGTTCCAGACCCGGTCACTGCAAATGGAACTCGCTGACAGGACCATTGGTGGTCTCATGATGTCCTCCTCCTACTAAAGAGCCCTCTCCTGCAGAGCCCGATCAGATTCTGCGCCTTCCTCCATTGGTGCGGCTGTGCAGTATTGCTCATCAACAGAGCAACTTCCCAAACCAAACCTCGAGCGGTGTAAAAAGTTCTTCTTGATGGATTGATTACGATCCGTGCCTGAACCTTGTCGGCCGCAGTCACGTGCAGATTCCCCGCCAAGTGGCCGACTCGCGTGGATGGCCCTGTGATTGCCATACGAATTGCGGATGAACGAGGTTGGGGCATGCAATTGGCAAATAGCTCAGTGCTGGCAGGGTTGGTTCTGTTCTTTCTGGCAGCGCATTTCCTGCTTCTAGCGGGCATTCTGATTCGGATTGTCCTAACGCAGTGGCGCCTGCGGTCGCGTGCCAGGAATCAGTCAATCCGGCGCGCCTCATCCAACCGCTCAGCTTCGAGATTGAGAGACGAGGTAACAACCAATGAAACTAACCGAATGCAGCTTCTATAGAAGTGGCAGGGATATCAACTTCAGCGTGTTTTCAGACGATGTCTGTCGCGTGCACCACTTGAGGAGTATTTCGTTGCCCCTCGGGGGTGATGTGGACGTCTATGGCGTCGAACCCGGCACGAAGTCTCATTGGATTGTTGTTCGACAAACCGAAGATGGCAAGCCTGAGCTGAGATGGTTCGTTCGTAAAGGACGAAACTTCGAAGAAAGCGGGGGCAACCTCCCTCCGGCTGTGAGAGCAGAAGTTGGGGAACGGTTTCCTCAATTGATTCCAAGGCCTCCGGCTATGGTGGCTTGAGTGCGTCGAATCTTGAATTCCTGGGAAGGCCCATGAGAGTTCTAGTGGTGGTGAATGAAAATCCAGTATCGGTGGACTTGGTTAGGGGCGCACTTTCTTTGAGCGACTGGGACAAGATGCACATCCGCATCCTGTTTCCGATTGCTTTGCAGGAGAGGCCAGGCTTGACCGAACTCGACCGCGAGTGGCTTACCAACCACGGAGAATACGTAGCTGAGAAGGTTGGCGACGTTTTCCGGGGCCGATGTCAGAAAACTGAAGAGGTAGTCCGTTTCGGCGATTCGGCATCGAGCATCATCATCAAAGAGGCCCAAAGTTTTCAAGCCGAGTGGATTGTCCTGGGACAAAAGCTGGACGAAGTCGTGGACGGATGGATGGTCGATACCACGGTCCAATACGTCAGTAACTACGCTCCCTGCTCGGTCAAAGTCGTGCCCGTCGAAAGCTGGCATGGAACCTTGTGAGCATTGCCACGGCGGACCGACGAGTCGTGGAGTAACGCTGAGTTGCGTCTGATCGAGGTGGGAGACCCATGCATACAACGAAGGCACCCAACCGCAAGAGGCTTGACGCCACGGTCCATTCTTTCCGGAGATGCTGGCTGCTTCTCCTGTTGGCAGTTTTGATTCATGAAGTGGGCTGCGGGCGCCCCTCTCGGCCGGCATTGCAGGAAGGCCTTCGTCATGCCGTCGGAAACGCAGAGCTTCCAAGGTTCGTGTTGCGAGGAGAAGCTGAGACGGCTCCGTGGAAAGAAACCCAGCTGTTTTATCGCCAGAGAAGTTTTCAGCCAGCCTGGATACAAGATCGTTGGTTCGGAGGGAACGGCGTTGGTTCCCATGCGGCAGCCCTTTTGAAGTGTCTTCGTGAGGCTGATCAAGACGGGTTGGATCCAGGTGAATACTCAGCGGATGAACTGGAGCAACAGGTCCGGAGAGTACAACGCTCGACCACGGCAGATGAGCTTGCCTGGCTGGACGCAAAGCTGACGTATACGTTCTTTGAATACGCAGCCCATCTCTATCGTGGCCGGCTCCATCCAAAGACAATGAGCCCGACGTGGCAGGTTGCTTCCCGCAAGCGCGATTGGGCTCGATTTTTGGAAGAGGCTCTGGCTCGGAGGAATATCTGCGAAGCTCTGGCGAAACTCAGACCCGCCCTGCCAGAATACGCGGCCCTTCGCCAAGCCCTTGGGGTCTATCGCGGAATCGCGGAAGAGGGAGGCTGGCCCTTGGTTCCGAGTGTTACACCCTTGAAGCGGGGTGACCGTGGAAACGCCGTCAAGCTGCTGCGACAGAGTCTCGAACGGCAAGGTGATCTGGTCTCCCAGGTTTCCGGTGGGAATCCGCTTTTTGATGAAGGCCTTGCCGGGGCGGTGAGCGCCTTCGAAGCTCGTAATGGGCTGCCTGTGGATGGTGTGGCTGATGCCGAGATGCTCTCAGTCTTGAACACGCCGGTGGAAACGGTGATCCGGCAGATCGAGATCAACCTGGAGCGCCTCCGGTGGCTCCCAGACGACCTGGGAAAGCGCCACCTGCTCGTAAACATTCCGGACTACCGCCTGCAACTGTTCGAAGACCGTCAACCCGTTCTGCAGATGCGAGTCGTCGTTGGAAAGAAGCAGAATCCGACGCCCGTGTTCAGCGATCAGATGACGTATCTGACGTTCAACCCGTTTTGGAACATTCCCGAGAGTATTGCCATTAAGGAAACCATTCCGCTATTGCGTAAAGACAACGATTATGCCGAGAAGCATGGTATCCAAGTCGTCATGAAGGGGAACAACGAAGAGATCCTGAATGCTTCTGAGATTGGTTGGAAGGATGTTGGACCTGAAGACAAGGCGATTCCCTATCTTTTACGTCAGCGGCCGGGTCCAGGAAACGCCTTGGGCAAGGTGAAATTTATGTTCCCCAACCAGTTCAACGTGTATTTACACGATACACCGACCAGGCATCTATTTAATGCCACCGAAAGAGATTATAGCCATGGCTGTATCCGTGTCGAACATCCGGTTGCCCTTGCGGAATACCTTCTGAAAGACAAATCAGGATGGGATGCAGATCGAATTCAGAAGGAAATGCTCTCCAAGGATGAAGTGTCTGTCACGCTAAGCGAACCCCTCCCGGTGCACATTGTTTACTGGAGCGTTTGGATTGGTTCAAACGGAAAGCTGCAGACGCGTCCGGATATTTACGACCTGGATACTGCACAAGAGAAATTGTTCGTGAAGCCCGCCTTAAGGCAGTTATCGATGCGATAGGGTTTCCTTACGTTCATCCCACCGAAATTATTGCTCCTCCAATTCGAACTTACATGTGCCCTGGAGCCTAAACCGCGAGACGCACGGTCGCTCCGGATTTGGCAGCAAACCTGCGAAAGCAAGGTTGATCCGAACTCATTCGGATTTTTCGTCCTTAGAACGGAGGCACTATCCGTGAACTACAGAACTAGAGCGTCATCCATTTTCAGAATTGCAGCCTTATCCATGGGCTGTTGGTTGGGCTGCTCAGGGTCATCTTTTGCAGACGACCATCATGTGTCGTCGAACACCGTCAAGGCGACGCAAACGGAGCTAAAGCAGAAGGGCTACTACGATGGCGAGGTTGATGGAGTGTTAGGCGCGCAGACACGGGCCGGCTTGCGGCGCTATCAGAAAGAGAAGGGTCTAGCGGGCGACGGCCGACTGACCCACGAGACAGCCAATCACCTTGGCGTAGCCGGCAAGGGCGATCCGAGACCGGGCGAGCATTTCGAAGACGCGGGCGCTGAAATTAAAGAGCACTATGGCCAAGGAGGCAAGGCCTTGGGAAAGGGCGCCAAGGAAATGGGGAAAGATGTGAAGGAAGGCGAAGTGACTGAAGGAGCCAAGGATCTTGGAAAGGGAGCTGGAACGTTTGGGAAAGAAATTGGAAAAGGGACCGCCAAGGCTGCCAAGAAGGTGGGCAAGGGAATCAAAGACGCAGTCGACGGAGACGATGACAAGAAGAAAGAGAAGCCCTGACCGAGCACTTTTGAACAGCTGCATCTGCGAGAGCGGGCGATGCTTGGACGAGGAATCACACCTTGCGTGTGAGCTTCCTCCGAGGGCCAGGGCCGACAAGAATCAGCGCTGCAGTCTTGTCTGACTGGCCCCTTTCGCGATTACTCGAGGGGCCTGCTCGCAAAAGCTGCGGCGCTACGTTTGTATTCCCCCTTAACAATGGGGGTGGCGCGAAGCGCCAGGGGGTTGTCCGGTTGGCCGTGCTGACCCGCCACGACGACCCCCTGAAGGCTGCGCCTTCTTTCCCCTTTACTAAGGGGACTTTCAGGGAGGCTTTCCATGAACTCACTCCGGGATAGTCACAGCAAAGTGGGAGGTTGGGGGGGACTAGTGCTGAGCTTGCTGCTCCTCCAATCTGGCTACAACACAAGCTGGGCTGCAGTGCAAATCGACCAGACTGGCGTCGTACCGATCCTTAGAGTAAATGTTGTTGCACGGAGCACCAAGGCAGTGAATTACCGACATCGCGGAGGGGCCACCAAAGTCGACTTTGCGGGAACTGCTCTCCAGCCTAAAGCCTACGGTGAAGCCAAAGTCGAAACTAAGAAGGGCTACACCGAGATTGAGGTTGAATTTGACGATCTGGAACCTGCCACCAAGTTTGGTCCCGAGTTCCTGACGTACGTTCTGTGGGCCGTCTCACCGGAAGGGCGTGCGTCGAACCTGGGAGAGATTCTGTTGGACCAGACTGCCGACGGCAAGCTGAACGTAACAACTGAGCTGCAAGCCTTCGGGATGATCGTTACTGCAGAGCCTTACTTTGCAGTCTCTCAACCCAGTGACGTGGTGGTCATGGAAAATATCGTCAGAGGCGATACCAAAGGTAAGGTGGAAGAAATCGAAGCAAAGTACGAGCTGTTGCAACGAGGGGAGTACACTCTAAACGTTGACCCTTCGAAAGTGGCGGCAGTTCGCCATGATCCGAAAATCACCCTGCCATTGCTCGAAGCTCGCAATGCAATCCAGATCGCCCGTTGGTCCGGGGCGGACAGGCATGCCAGCGATACATTTCGCAAAGCGGAAGGCTTGCTGCAGCAGGCGCAATCTTATCAAGGCAGGGACGAAAAGAAGAGCGCCGTCCAAATGGCTCGAGAAGCCACACAAACCGCCGAGGACGCCCGCCTAATCGCGCGCAAACGCCAGGACGAAATCCGTCAAGCGCAGGAGCGTGAGGCTGCCGCCGAGCGCGAACGACAGGCACAATTGAAGGTGGAGAACGAATCCAGACTGAGAGCTGCAGCCGAGCGAGCTAAGCTGGATGCAGAGAGAGCCAAACAGGATGCCGAGAGGGCGCGAGCCGCCGCCGTCGCCCAACAGGACGCAGCCAGGTTGGAAGCTGATCGTGCCCGTCGCGCTGCTCAAGAAACCGAACAGCTCCGGCAACAACAGCTACAACAGGCTGAAGCGGAAAAAAGGGAACTTCGGTCCAGGCTTACCCAGCAGTTAAATCTAGTCCTCGAAACGCGTGACAGCGCCCGTGGCTTGATCGTTAGCCTCTCAGACGTTTTGTTCGATACGGGCCGCTACACCCTCCGCCCCGGAGCCAGGGAAAAACTTTCGAAGATCGCCGGAATCGTGGTCTCTCATCCAGGACTGAAACTTGAGGTCGAGGGTCACACAGACAGCGTGGGCGGTGAAGAGTACAACCAGCAGCTGTCGGAAAACCGCGCCGGGGCTGTGCGGGACTACTTGATCCAGCAAGGTGTCAGGAGCGATACCATTGCGGCCAGAGGGTTTGGCGAGTCTCAGCCGGCTGTCTCAAATGCCAGCGCAGCGGGGAAGCAGCAGAATCGACGTGTTGAATTGGTCGTTTCCGGCGAGCCTATCGGCGTATCCGGTAATGCAGTGAGCTCGCTTAGGTAATCTAAAGACAAAGCTTAAAGACCTTCTAAAATCCCCTCGTTCCAAAAAGTGGACCGAGGGGATTTTTCTGCCATCTACGAACCGCCCCAACATTTCGGGTGATTGGGCCAAAGTACAAGTGCTGGTCCAGCGAGGATTCACCTCACCAACACCCAATGTGAAGAGCGGCTGGCCTTCACCGAGGATCGAAGCTTCCATTCGCACGTAGCTCTCTCTGGGGTTCGTGAATGGGAAGGCCCTCCGTCTGACACACTTCGCCGCTGCGGTGTTGACGGCTTCAAGGTTCGCCTTTTAGCACTTCGAGTCGTGGGCCACCGCGACATCGGGCCTGATTCGTAGGAGTGAGAATTCGCCGATCCAGTCTGCCGTCGACTTTCTTGTTCTTGAGTTGTTGGTGGTCTGGACTACACAGGAATCAGCGAGGCGTTTCCGTCATTCGCTGCCTGGGACCTTTATCTACTTTCAATGCAACTCATTCAGTCCTGTTGAATCGCAGTCGTAAGTCGAGTTGGATGAATCATCATCTCTTTCCCGTAATCTACGAAGCCCAGTTTCTTGAACTTGTTCATGAAATAGGTGATGCGCGAGCGAGTGGTTCCGACCATGGTAGCCAACGTGTCGTGGGAGATTTTGGGCATAGCGACTTGCTGTTGAGTCTCGTCACCCAGCCGACTGAGCTTCAAAAGCACTCGAGCCAAACGCTTCTCACTGGGGTCGAAGATATGTGTACATAAATCCTTCTGAAGAGTCAGCGTGCGCGAGAGAAGCTGCGTCATCAGGACCTCACTGAGTCGCGGATGGCTGCGCAATTCGCGTTGCATGGCGTCCCTTTCAATTCGGACGATGACCGACGGTTCGAGAGTCGTTGCCGTGGCCAGGCGCAGCGAACGGTGCTGCAAACTTCCCAGACCGAAAAACTCTCCTTTGCCCATCACGGAGAGAGTCGCTTCTTTCCCGGCAAAGGACACGACCACCAGCTTAACTTTACCTCGCTGGATGTAGTAGAGCGCATCGGCAGGCTCTCCCTGCGAGAATACGACATGATTCTTGCGGAGATTCAGAATCCTCTTCCCGAACGATATTGAATTCAAGGCTTGTTCGATCGGGTCAGACGCTTCTTTTTGAATGAGCCTCTCACTGATTGAAACTACCTCTGCTGTTGCGTTCATTTGGGTCTCCTCAGCCACCCTCAAAGATTCCGGTGGGGCGACTTCCCTGAGATCGAATCGCTCCGGACGCATTGTTCATTGCAACCGCCTGGCCAAACCCTTGCAAATGGCGTTTGAGTTGGGTTTTGCGAACCAGCCCCCAATAAAGTACCTACCAATCCAAATGAACTTTTTCGCGAGCGGGTAATTATTTCTAGGTAGTCGAGCTACGCCACGCTAACTCACCTGTTATCACCCGAATCAGAATCACATTTCCCAAAACCTCTCCAAACTCCGAGCAGTTGCATCGTTTGTTCGGCCGGTGGCAGAGATCGTGCATTTGTTCGCCTCGCGATGACAAATACACCAAGCACTGATAACAAGTGGCAGGAGTTCATACGAAAGCAGGCCGTTCAGCTATGGGCCTGCTTGAAGGGTCAAACGGTCACTGAGCGAGTCACAGCAGGTCTCGCTGCCGGTGCCGGCATGCTGATTGTAATGGTGGCGATTGCAGATTGGCAGATTCGGCGACTGGACGTGAACTTAATACCGGACAGTGAATATCACGCTTGCTCCGGCGAAGAAAAGGCGATATCCTGCCAGGCATGACAAAACCAAGAGTTTCCAAACCCAAAAGCATTTTGACGGTGAAAGAGTTTCGCCAGCAGTTTGGAGATG
>Ga0187893_10000612_pt1 | contig 91524 bp, 79 predicted proteins | sample MA1701074metaG_FD_139574 | JGI IMG/M metagenome (GOLD analysis project Ga0187893, IMG submission 139574) | White microbial mat communities from a basaltic lava cave in the Kipuka Kanohina Cave System on the Island of Hawaii, USA - MA170107-4 metaG ... | reverse complement strand
GGAGGCCGTCAGGAATCATCTCCTAGCTTCCGGGTACCCGAGCCGGAATGTCGTCCTTCTTTCAGGAGAAAAGGCGGGGCGAGCGGGCATCGAGAAGTTCGTGGAGACCTGGCTGCCACGCAATGTGAACGAGAACTCCCGCGTCTTTTTCTATTTCTCCGGGCACGGCGCACCGGATGTGGGAACCAAACAGGCTTACCTGGTTCCGTGGGACGGCGATCCCAAGTTCCTGGAGAACACCGCCTACCCGGTCAAGCGGCTGTACGAGAGATTGAACGCGTTGCCAGCGAAAGAAATCATCGTTGCGCTTGATACATGCTTTTCGGGCCTGGGGGGCCGGTCGGTTATACCGAAAGGTTCGCGCCCTATGGGGCTGGTCATTGAATCCCAGCTGGCAGCGGTCGGCCGGCTGGTGGTCTTTACCGCCTCGGCAAACGATGAAATCAGCGGGTCGGAGGACACCCAAGGGCACGGCTTGTTCACTTACTATTTCCTCAAGGGACTCAGCGGAGGGACAAAGGAGCCGGGCGGCCATGTCACTACTCAGGGACTCTACAAGTTCCTGTCGCCGGAAGTGCAAAACGAAGCGCGCCGGCAGAACCGCTCACAAACACCGCAATTACTTCCGGCTCAATCAGCAAATCTCGCCGGCCTAACCTTGAGATAATTGCATGGGCGTGTTCTCACGAACCTGGGCGTTGATGGGGGCCTCGTGGCGAGTCCTGATGCTGGACAAGGAACTGCTGCTGTTTCCATTCCTGTCCATGATCGCGACCGCGCTGGTGACGCTGACGTTTATCGGACCGCTCGCGCAGGACCGGTCATGGCTCCAATCCGGCGACGGTGCAAGCGAGCTTGATCAATTTCTTGCTGCCGCGCGGCTGTTTCTCTTCTATGTCTGCACCTATTTCACGGCGGTCTTCTTCAACGCGTCGCTGATTTCGGCGGTGCACCTGCGCCTGACCGAGAAAAACCCGACGTTGATGGACGGCATGCGCGGGGCCTGGGCCCGGAAAAGCGAAATCTTCGGATGGGTCCTGCTGGCAGCCACCGTCGGCCTGCTGCTGAACACGATGAAAGAGCGGTCGAAGGGCTTGACGTCGCTCCTCATCGGTGTGACGGGCGTGGCCTGGAGCCTGCTGACCTACTTCGTCGTGCCGATCCTGGTCGTCGAGGGCAAGGGGCCGATCGAGGCCGTCAAGGAATCGGCGGCGATGATCAGGCGGACATGGGGCGAGGAACTCGTCGGCGGGTTCGGCTACGGAGGAATTTCGTTTTTCTTCTCGCTCCCGGCCTTCGCGGTGGCGATGTTCGGGGCCGGCTACCTCGTGCACGGCGCGTGGCTGAACGGCCTGCTGCTGATCGGCGCCGCCATCGTCTATGGCTTCATGCTCAGCCTGACGATGACGACGCTCTCCTCCATTTTCCACGCCGCGGTCTACCACTATGCCCGCACCGGCGCCATCCCCCAAGGTTTCGACGCCACGCTGCTGCAAACGGCCTTCATAAAAAAGTAGGGAGCTGCCGATGGAATGGACCTATCTGCTGGTCGCCGGGTTGTTCGAGGTGGTCTGGGCCGTGGGGCTCAAATATACGGAGGGCTGGACGCGGCTCTGGCCGGGCGTGGGGACCCTCGCGGCCATGATTCTGAGCTTCTGGTTCCTGTCGCTGGCGCTGAAAGGGTTGCCGATGGGGACGGCCTACGCGGTGTGGACCGGCATCGGCGCCGTGGGGACCGCTCTGGTCGGGGTTCTGGCGCTCGGCGAGCCGCGTGACGCCGCGCGGCTCGCCTGCATCTTCCTGATCGTCGCCGGCATCGTCGGCCTGAAGCTGGTGACACCCGACTCGCCGTAACGGCGATCGCTCCTACTTCTTCACGATGTCGAGCAGCTCCACTTCGAACACCAGCGTGGCGCCCGGCTTGATCTTCGGCGGCGCGCCGCGATCTCCGTACGCGAGAGCGGACGGGCAGATGAGCCGGCTCTTGCCGCCGACCTTGATCTGCTGCACGCCTTCGGTCCAACAGGGCACGACCTGCCCCAGCGGAAAGGTCGCCGGCTCGCCCCGTTGCACGGAGCTGTCGAAGACCGTCCCGTCGGTCAGCGTGCCGTGATAATGCACCTTGACCGTGTCCGTTTCCTTGGGCGAAGCGCCCTTGCCCTCTTTCAGGACCTGAATCACGATGCCGGAGGCGGTTGTGGTCGCGCCCTTCTCGGCCGCCGCCTTGACCAAAAATGCCTCCCCGGCCTTCTTCTCCTTGTCCGCCAACGCCCCGGCCCGCGCCTTCTGCATTTGCTGCACCTTCGGCGCAAAAACCTGGAAATCCACCTTGGACTTCCGGTTGAGCACGCCGTCTGTCAGGCCGGCCTTCACGAACTCCAGTTCGGACTCGCTGAGGCTGAACGTGGCGAGCGACTGGCTGATGGCGCTGCCGAGGGCATAGAGCGTTTTCTGATCGTCGGTGGCCGGCTCGGGCGAAGCAACCGAGGCTGCCGGGAGGACAAGGCACACGAAGAGCGAAAGACCGATCACAAGACGGCGCATGATGTTCCTTTCTAATGAGTGATGTGGACTAGGCGCTACGGTACGCGAGCCGCGCCTGTTCCTTCAACCACATTATGGCGCCCGTGGGTGCCGGGGGTGATGGAATCCATCGAACGAAGAGGAGTTCGGACTGGACCTACCGGCCATTCGACGGCACGCCGGTCATGCAGCCGGCGTGCGATTGATGAAGGCCTGCCACTGACGTTCCTGCTGCTCCGGCTCCGCGGGCGCTTGCTCCTGACAGTCAATGCGGAGCAATCGGTCGCCGAAGGGCGCGTCCACCAGCGCGCAGTGGTGGGGCCGCTCGCGGTCATCGTGGACATACGGACGGAAGTGCGTGCAGGTGACGCACATCTTGGCGACGGGAATCTCGCCCCGATCCTGGATGGACTTGATCAGCTTGACGAGCGTCCGGAGCAGGCTTTCCTGTTCCTCCGGCGGCAGCAGTTCGGCGGCCCAGAGCAGAAAATCCGGCCAGCCCATGACCTGCTCGGCGCGGCGCCGGCCCTTCGCAGTCAACATGATGTTGAAGACCCGCCCGTCGCCCTCGGTGCGAATCTTCCGCAACAGCCCGCGCCGGGACAGCACGGCGATCACATCGGAGGCCGTGGGCATGGTGACCCCGAGCATCCTGGTAATGTCGGTCACGGTCGCGCTGTGCGAAGGCCGCTGCCGCAGAAAGGCCAAAATCTGGGACTGCAGGGGACTGATGCGTCGGGATGACGCATCGCGCCAGAGGCGGCGTTTGAGCGAGACGCTGACTTTGCTCAGCGCCGACGCGAGGCGATGCGGCAGCGGATCCGTCGTCTTTTCAAACAGATTTTTCTCCACGAGTCGGCTCCTTGGTTGTTAGGGCTGCGAACGACTGAACGGGTGCTACTGTACCCTATTTTGAATTTCCCGTAAACCCCTCATCTTTCAAGGTCCTTGACCTTGACTTGCCGCACCCCAGCAGATAAGTTAAGCCCTCTTTTTCATAGGCCAAAAGCACTATGTCCAACCCTGCGCAAAAGGCCGATTGCACGCCGATCGGCCACCCCGGTACTGTCTCTGCAATTCTGGGCGAGATCCGATCGTCCGGGCCAATCACCTTTGCGCGCTTTATGGAACTCGCGCTCTACCATCCTGAGTTCGGCTACTACACGCGCACAACCGACGCGAACGAAGAAGAACGGACCGGCCAAGATCGTATTGGCCCAAATCGCATTGGATGGTCCGGCGATTTCTACACCAGCTTCGATGCCCATCCGCTCCTGGCCCGGGCTTTGGCCAGGCAAATCAGCCAGATCGACGAGCAACTGGGCCGGCCCGATCCCTTTACCGTCATCGAGATGGGACCGGGCAAGGGGCTGCTGGCACGCGATTTTCTGGCTGCCTGTGACACGGACAACCTCTCGCTGGCCGCCCGTCTCCGCTACATCCTGATCGAACGCAGCCCGGCCATGGTCGCGGCGCAGCGTCAACATCTGGCCCCCTGGCTCGGCACGCCCCGCGTCTCCTGGTTGAACGGACTGGCGGACCTGCGCGACGGCGCCGTCACCGGCGCCCTGCTCTCGAATGAACTGGTGGATGCCTTCCCGGTGCACCGCATCACGATGGTGAATGGGAAACCGAAGGAGCTCTATGTGGCCCATGAGAACGGTCGGTTCGTGGAACAGACGGGGCCGCTGTCGGCGCCGGCCCTGTCGCACTATCTGGCACGCCTGGCCGCGATGGATATCGCGCTGCCGGACGGCTACACGACGGAGATCAATCTGGATGCGATAGCCTGGATGAAAGAGGTCGCGCGGGTCATGGGACGCGGCGTCGTCCTCACGATCGACTACGGCCACACGGCGCAGGATCTCTATGGCCCGGATCGCAAGCGTGGAACGCTCCTCTGTTACTCCCGGCACCAGGCGTTCGAAGACCCCTGCGCACGGGTCGGCATGCAGGACATGACGGCGCACGTGGATTTCACGGCCCTGGCGGCCGCCGGCGAGGAGGCTGGATTGCGCGTGACCGGCTTTACGAACCAGACAAGCTTCCTGATGGGGCTGGGCGCCGAGCAGATGCTCGCCGCGCTGGATCCCGAATCGCCCGAATTGCAATCCGCCATCCAGTTGCTGCGGCCGGACGGCATGGGCCACACGTTCAAGATTCTGATCCAGCACAAGGGCATGCCGGAACCGAAGTTGGACGGGCTGCAATTCAAGCCGTTCTTCGGCTCGGTGCTGGCACCGAGCGGAGCACGGTAGGAGCACCATGGGCAACGAATCGGTTCCACTGAACTACATTCCGATCCTGATCTTCATCGTGGTCGCGCTGGCCTTCGGCGTGGTGTCGCTGCTGGCCGGTTGGGTGGTCCGCCCGAGCCATCCCTACCGGGCCAAGCTGAAGACCTACGAAAGCGGAAGCCCCCTGTTTCAGGACGCGCGCGTCCAGTTCCCGATGCGCTACTACATCATCGCGATGCTCTTCGTGATCTTCGACATCGAGTTCGTGTTCCTCTACCCCTGGGCCGTGGACTTTCGCAAGCTGGGGCTCGCCGGCCTGGTGGAGATGATCGTGTTTATCGCGATTTTGCTCGTCGGATTCTGGTACGCGTGGAAAAAAGGCGCTCTTGAATGGGATTAGGTGATCTATGAGCATGCTGGAACGGCAATTCGAAGCGAACATCATCACGACGAACATCGACTGGGTGGTGAACTGGTCGAGAAAGTCGGCGCTCTGGCCCATGAGCTTCGGGCTGGCCTGCTGCGCGATCGAGATGATCGCCGCCGTGTCGTCGCGCTATGACATCGACCGCTTCGGGGCCGGCGTGTTTCGGGCTTCGCCCAGACAGTCCGATCTCATGATCGTCGCCGGCACGGTGACGCGCAAGATGGCCGAGGTGATCCGCCGCATCTACGACCAGATGCCGGAGCCGCGCTACGTCATCTCGATGGGCTCCTGCGCCACGTCGGGAAACCATTACAACAGCTACAGTGTCGTGCAGGGCGTGGATCAGATCATCCCGGTGGACGTCTACGTGCCCGGCTGCCCGCCCCGTCCCGAGGCGCTGCTCGACGGGCTGATCAAATTGCAGGAAAAGATTCAGCGCGAAAAGGTTTTTGTGAAGTAAGACAATAGGCCATAGGCGATGGGCGATAGAAAGATTTCTTGCCCATTGCCAATCGCCTATAGCCCATAGCCTGAGTCATTTATGCACCCTGTGTTGGACATCCTGAAGTCGCAGTTTCCCGACGCCGTCCTGTCGGTCCACCAGGACAAGGACCGCGGGGACCTGTCCGCGCGCGTGAAGGCGGCGCACATGCTGGAGATCGCGCGGTTCCTGCACGACGACCCGCGGATGGCCTTCGACCACATCACCGACGTCTGCTCGGCCGATTACCCCGACGACCCGGAGCGGTTCGAGGTCATCTACCACGTCCTGTCACTGCCGCATGCCGTGCGCCTGCGCCTCAAGGCGCGCGTGATGGAGAACCATCCGACGATCCCGTCCGTCGCCGGCATCTGGAAGGGCGCCAACTTCATGGAACGCGAAACCTACGACCTGATGGGAATTAAATTCGACGGCCATCCGGACCTGCGGCGCATCCTCATGCCGGAGAACTACGACGAGGGCTACCCGCTGCGGAAGGATTTCCCCACGGAAGGCAGGGGCTGGCGGAGCAGCTTTCCGTTCCTGCCGAAGATGGACGAATCGACCGCCGCGTCGGACGACAACGAGGTGCCCGAGGCGGAGAAAAAGGTCTTCCGGTTCGAGAGCGTCGCCGGCTCGACGCGCCGGACCGAGGAACTGCTCCTGAACATGGGCCCGCAGCACCCGAGCACGCACGGGGTCCTTCGGGTTGTCCTCGAACTGGACGGCGAACGGGTCGTGAAGGCCACGCCGGACATGGGCTACCTGCACCGCGGGGTGGAAAAACTGTCCGAGGGGCTGGCCTACATGCAGATCATCCCCCACACGGACCGGCTCGACTACGTCTGCTCGATGACGAACAACTACGCCTATGTCCGCGCCGTCGAGAAGCTGCTGAACCTGACCGTGCCGGAACGGGCCGAGTACATCCGCACGATCGTGGCCGAGATGCAGCGGATCATCGGGCATCTCTTCTGGCTCGGCACGCAGGCGCTCGACATCGGCGCGATGACGGTCTTCTTCTGGACCTTCCGCGAGCGCGAGGTGCTGCTCGACATGTTCGAAAAGCTCTGCGGCGCGCGGCTGACGCTCCACTACTACCGTATCGGCGGCGTGGACAGCGACTTCACGCCCGACCTGGTCCGGCGGATGAACGAATTTCTGGACACGTTCCAGGCGCACATCGGCGAGTACGACTCGCTGATCGCCAACAACCGGATCTGGATCGGCCGGACAAAAAATATCGCCGTGATTTCAGCGGAAGATGCGATCAACTTCGGGCTGACCGGGCCGCCGCTGCGCGGCTCCGGCGTCAAGTACGACGTGCGGAAGATGGAACCCTACGGCGCCTACGACAAGGTGGAATGGGAAGTGCCGGTCGGCAAAAACGGCGATACCTACGACCGCTACTGGATCCGGATGGAGGAGATGCGGCAGAGCACGCGGATCATCCGGCAGTGCCTCGCGCAGATGCCCCAGGGTCCGATCATCGCCGACGCGCCCCAGATCATTCCACCGCCCAAGGCGAACGTGATGCGCGACATGGAGAGCCTGATCCACCATTTCATCATCTTCACCCAGGGCTTCAAGCCGCCGAAGGGCGAGACTTACTGCGCGACGGAAGCGCCGAAGGGCGAGCTGGGCTTCTTCATCATTAGTGACGGCTCCCCACGTCCCTATAGGCTGAAGATCCGCGCGCCCTCGTTCGTGCACATGGGCGCCTTCGACCACATGGCGCGGGGCTATTTGATCTCGGACATCATCACGATCTTTGGGACGTACGACATCGTGATGGGGGAATGCGATAGATAGGCGAGAGGCAATGGGCGATGGGCAATAGGCTTAAGATTGTATTACCCATAGCTTATCGCCTATAGCCCATAGCCAGAGAGCGTTCCAAAGGCATTATGTTGCGAGAAAAGCACAAAGACGAGATCGAGCAGATCATCGCACGATATCCCGTGCGGCGGTCGGCGCTGCTCCCCCTGCTCTACCTCGCGCAGCGCGAGGAGGGCTACGTGACCGAGGCGGCCATGAAGGAGATCGCGCAGATCCTGAAACTCACGCCGCCGCAGGTCTACGAGACGATCACCTTCTACACGATGCTGAACTTGAAACCGGTAGGCAAGTTCCACATCCAGGTCTGCAAATCACTCATGTGCGCGCTGGTGGGCTCCGACCAGCTCGTCGCCTGGTTCCATGCCAAGCTGGGCATCAAGCCGGGCGAGACAACGCAAGACAAGCTGTTTACCCTGAGCGTCGTGGAGTGCCTCGGCGCCTGCGGGACCGGGCCGATGATGCAGATCAACGACGATTACTACGAGCGGCTGACGGAGCCGAAGGTGGACCAGATTCTGGCCGATCTGAAGAAAACCGGGACGTCCCCGCTCAAGACCGGCCCCTACATGTGGCCGGAGCCGACCGGCGCGCAGCGCCGGTAGGCAATAGGCTATGGGTTATGGGCAATGGGTTAAAGGAGAAATCATCCTGCCTATAGCCCTGAACTATGGAACAGACAGAGAAGCACCAAAGCTGTAACGCTTGAGATTGCCATGCCAAAACATGAATTAGTCTTATTGAAAAACATGATGCAGCCCGGTTATTCGGGCTCGCTCAAGGACTACGAGAAAACCGGTGGCTACCAGGCGCTCAAGAAGGTCCTGGGCAAGGTCGCGCCGGGCGACGTCACGCAGATGGTGATGAAGTCCGGGTTGCGCGGGCGCGGCGGCGCGGGCTTCCCGACCGGCGTGAAGTGGAACTTCCTCCCCAAAGACTACAAGGGCCCGAAGTACCTCTGCTGCAACGCCGACGAGAGCGAACCCGGCACCTTTAAAGACCGTCAACTCATGGAGCGCGATCCGCATCAAGTCCTGGAAGGCATCGCCATCGCCTGTTACGCCATCGGCGCGGAGACCGCCTACATTTACATCCGCGGCGAATTCGTATTGGGCTCCCGGATTCTCGAGAAGGCCGCCGCCGAGGCGCGGCAGGCCGGTTATCTCGGCAAGAACGTGCTGGGCTCCGGCGCCAACATTCAAATCCATGTCCACCGCGGCGCGGGCGCCTACATCTGCGGTGAGGAAACGGCGCTGCTGGAATCGCTCGAGGGCAAGCGCGGCCTTCCGCGGGTCAAGCCGCCCTTCCCTGCGACGCACGGCCTGTACAACAAGCCGACCGTCGTGAACAACGTTGAGACGCTGGCCAACCTGCCGCATATCGTCAACCGCGGTCCCGAATGGTTCGCCGCGATCGGCTCGCCTCCCAAGAGCACGGGCACGCGCGTCTTCTGCGTCAGCGGCCACGTGAAGGCCCCCGGCAACTACGAAGTGCCGATGGGCATCACGCTGCGGGAATTGATTTTCGAGCATGCAGGCGGCATGCGCGCGGACAAGAAACTGAAGGCCATCATTCCCGGCGGCGCCTCCGCGCCGTTCCTGACCGAGCAGCACCTGGACGTGAAGCTGGACTTCGAGTCCGTGGCGGCGGCAGGCTCCATGCTCGGCTCCGGCGGCGTCACGGTCATGGAAGAGGGCACCAACATGGTCTGGGCCGCGCTCCGGCTGATGGAGTTCTTCTTTCACGAGTCCTGCGGCAAGTGCAGCCCCTGCCGCGAAGGCAGCTCCTGGCTCACGCAGACGCTGCGCCGCATCCTGGCCAAACGCGGACGGATGGAGGACCTTGAAACCCTCAAGCAGTTGTGCCAGAACATCGCGGGGCGGACGGTCTGCGCCTTTGGCGACGCCGAAGTCGCTCCGATCATGAGCACGCTGCAGTACTGGCGGCACGAATACGAGGAGCTGATTCGCGAGGCCGACGCGCATCGCGACAAGGAGCTCCCGATGGCGGCGACGAGGCATTGATGGCAGCCACAACCGTTGAAACAGTCAAGCTGACGATCGACGGGCAGACCGTCACGGTCCCCAAGGGCACGCTCGTCATCGAGGCGGCGCGCCAGATGGGCGTGATGATCCCGCATTTCTGCTATCACCCCAAGCTCACGCCGGACGCCAACTGCCGCATGTGCCTGGTCGAGATCGAGAAGGTCCCCAAGCTCCAGACCTCCTGCAGCACGCCGGTGGCCGAGGGCATGGTCGTCCGCACCGCCACGACCGTCGTCAACGAGGCGCACAAGTCGGTCCTGGAATTCATCCTGGCCAACCACCCGCTGGACTGCCCGGTCTGCGACCAGGGCGGCCGCTGCGACCTTCAGGATTTCTCGCACGAGTACACGCCGACCACCAGCCGGTTCGCCGAAACCAAGCGGATCTTCCCGAAGGAATACTTCAGCGCGGCGATCGAGACGCAGATGAACCGCTGCGTGCAGTGCCTGCGCTGCGTGCGCTACTGCGACCAGGTGATGGACGTGAACGCGCTGGCGCCGTCCGGCCGCGGCACGATGACGGAGATCAAGCACTTCGGCGCCCATCCGCTGGACTGCGAGTTCTGCGGCGGCTGCGTGCAGATCTGCCCGGTCGGCGCCATCACGAGCCGGCTCTCCATGTACGAGTTCCGCCCCTGGATGCTCAAGCGCGCCGACACGACCTGCACCTACTGCGGCGACGGCTGCCAGATCACGCTCCAGACGAAGGACAACGACCTGATCGAAGTCATGTCCGCGCAGGGCGCCGGCCGCAACAACGGGGATCTCTGCGCGCGCGGCTTCTTCGGCTATCACGTCAGCACGCACGAAGACCGGCTGGCGCACCCGCTGATCCGGCGCGACGGGAAGCTGGTCCAGGCAACCTGGGAGGACGCCCTCGAATACGTCGCCGAGCGGGCCATGAAGCTGAAGATGGCGCACGGCGGCCAGACGTTCGGCGGGCTGATCGCCTCCCGCTGCACAAACGAAGATCTGTACGTGTTCCAGAAGTTCATGCGGCTCGCCATCGGCACGAACAAGCTCGACAGCAGCGCCCGCTACGGCCACATCAACGGCGTCCGCGCGCTGCGCCGCGTGCAGGGCACCCACCGCTGGACGGTCACCTTCGAGGATATCGTCGACGCCCAGGCCCTGCTGCTCGTCGGCACGAACATCACCGAGGCCAACCCGATCACCGGCCTCAAGGTCAAGGAAGCGGTGAAGAAAAACAGCGCGACGCTGATCACGGTGGAAGCGGTGCAGCAGGCGGTCGGCACGATCAGCAACATCGCCAACCTGTCGGCCCACCACTTCGGCACGCACCCGGACCGGTTCCAGGCCGTCGTGCTGGGACTCATCAAGGCCGTCGTGGAAGAGGGGCTGGTCGCCCAGCCGCTCGCGCAGCGCGCGCCGGCGTTTGTGAAAGCCACCGGCGACGCAGTGAAGGCGCTGGCCTGGCCGGCAATCGAACAGCAGACCGGCACGACGTCCGCTGCATTGAAAGACGCGGCCCGTGCCTTCGCCAAAACGTCCCGGGCAGTCATCCTGGTCGGCCAGGGCGTGCTGCGGCAGCCCGGCGGCTCCGGCCTCATGACGACACTGCTCGATCTGCTCCTCTTGACCGGTCATCATGGCCTCGCCGGCTGCGGCGTCGCGCCGCTGGCCGAGGAGAACAACGACCAGGGCGCCATCGAGATGGGCGCGGTGGCCGAGTATCTTCCGGGCCCGGCTGATCTCGGCGATCAGGCAGCGCGCCAGCGCCTGACGCAACTGTGGAAGGAAGAGGTGCCGCAGGCGCCCGGCCGAACCTTGATGGAAATGCTGGATGAAGCCCGCGCAGGAACGATCAAGGCCATGTTCATCGTGGGCGAAAACCCGGCCGGTTCACTGCCTCCCTCTGCCAAGGCCAAAGAGGCACTGGGAAAACTGGACCTCCTCGTCTGCCAGGAACTATTCCTGACCGAGACTGCGGCGCTGGCGCATGTCGTGCTGCCCGCCTGCTCCTATGCCGAGAAGGACGGCACCTTCACAAACACCGAAGGCCACGTGCAGCCGGTGCGGCACGCGATTGATCCGCTGGGCGAGAGCCGGCCGGACTGGGAGATCCTCTCCGCCCTGTCCGTGCTGTTGGGCGCGCCACTCGAATACGGCGACGCCAAGGAAATCACCAACGAGATCCGCAGCCTGCTGCCCGGCCACAGCCTGCTCGGCGCAGGGCCCAAGCCGGCGCGCCCGGACGAGGCTGTCGTGACCACATATCTGACAGAGGGCTTTCGGTCAGACCTGGCGGCGCGCTACGCGCCAGCCAGGCCGGCAGAACCGCAAGCGGGGCAGTTGACGTTGCTGTCGGCCCAGAGCCTGTTCCATTCGGGGAAATATTCAACGCGCGCGAAAGGATTGATTCAGATTCAATCCAGCGGTTCGCTGGCGGTCAATCCGGCGGATGCCGGCAGGATGGGTCTGACCGATGGAAACCGGGTCCGTCTCTCGGCTCAACAGGGCGGAATGGAGACAACGGTGAAGCTGCTGGATCGCATCCCCGAGGGGCTCGCGGTGTTTCCGGAGCACTTCGACCAGGACCTGCGCCGCCTGATGAGCGTGGCGGCCGATCCGCAGACCGGCGTGCCCTATTGCAAATCGGCGCGGGTGAAGATCGAAAAAATATAGTCCGTTCTTATCGATATTCGCGAGGAGGAAGTCGTGGCTGAACTGGCGTTGAGAATGGCGTTTTCCCTGGCCCAGATCGCCGTTGTGATGGGCGTCATCATGCTGACCGTGATGATCCTGACCCTGGCGGAACGCAAGGTGCTCGGCTGGATGCAGGACCGGATGGGGCCGATGGAAGTCGGGCCCTATGGCCTCCTGCAGCCGATTGCGGACGGCCTGAAGCTCTTTTTCAAGGAGGATATCGTTCCGGCCGGCGCCAACAAGTTCCTCTTCAGCCTCGCGCCGATCCTGGCGCTGGTTCCGGCCTTGATCGGCTTCGCCGTCGTCCCCTTCGGACCGGACTCGACGATCGAGCTGTTCGGCATCAAGTTCAAGCCCTTCATCATCAGCGACATCAACATCGGCATCCTGTACGTCCTGGCCTTCACCTCGATCGGCGCCTACGGGATCATCCTGGGCGGCTGGGCCTCCAACAGCAAATATTCGCTGCTCGGCGGGCTGCGGTCGGCCGCGCAGATCATCAGCTATGAGTTGAACGTGGGATTGGCCATCGTCGGCGTGCTGCTGCTCGCCGGCTCGCTGAGCCTCGTGACAATCACCCAGGCACAGGCGGGCTGGTTCTGGAACTGGTACATCTTCGCGCCGCCATTCCCGCAGATTTTTGCCTTCGTCGTCTACGTGATCTCGGCGGTGGCGGAAACCAACCGCGTGCCCTTCGACCTGCCTGAGGCGGAAAGCGAACTGGTCGCCGGCTTCTTCACCGAATACAGCGGGATGCGGTTCGCCTTCTTCTTCATTGCCGAGTACGGCAACATGATCCTGGTCTCCTGCATCGCCGCCGCGCTGTTTCTGGGCGGCTGGAACGCGCCCTACCCGGGCACGGCGCTGGCACGGCTGGGCTTCGCGCAGTTCGCCTGGGCCGAGAACGTCGTCTGGTTTGCCGCCAAGGTCTACTTTTTCCTGTTCCTGTTTTTCTGGCTGCGCGCGACGCTGCCGCGCCTGCGCTACGACCAGCTCATGCGGTTCGGCTGGAAGGTGATGCTCCCGATCGCGCTGGGCAACATCCTGGTCACCGCAATCGCGGCCTATCTGTTCCCTGGAGGCAGGTAAGAAAAGGAAGACGCGATGCTGACGAAGTTCAAAACCTGGCTGAAGACGATCACCTTCTACGAGATTCTCGTGGGCATGGCGGCCACAATGAAGCATCTGCTCCGCTACAAGCCCATCACGCTGCAGTACCCCCACGAGAAGCGGACGCTGCCGGACAGCTACCGCGGCATGCTGGCCCTGTTGCGTTACGACGACGGGACCGAGAAATGCGTCGGCTGCGACCTCTGCGAGGCCGCCTGTCCCTCGCGTGTGATCCGCGTGGTCAGCAGCGAAGTGCCGGGCGAGCCGACGAAGCGCTTTGCCAAGGAATACTACATGGACATGACCCGCTGCCTCTTCTGCGGCATGTGCGTGGACGCCTGCCCGGTTGATGCGCTGGGCATGACCCGCGAATACGAGTGGGCCGTCTACGATAAGCGGCATTTGCATCTGAACAAACAGCAACTCCTGGCGATCGGCGACCGCTCCTACCCGGTGCGCGAGAAGCGGCTGGAGTTCCAGCACCCGAACGTCGCCTTCTTCAACGTCGCGTTCAAGAACCTGCCACAGAAGGGATCCTGACCCTGTGGCCCAGCTCGTCTTCTTTTATCTGGCCGGCGTCATCGTCCTGACCTCCATCCTGGTGGTGGCGCTGCGGAATCCCGTCTACAGCGCGCTCTCGCTCCTGATCATGTTCTTCCACGTGGCGGGGCTCTATGTCACGCTCCACGCGGAATTCGTCGCCGCCGTCCAGATCATCGTCTATGCCGGCGCCATTCTCGTGCTCTACCTCTTCGTCGTCATGCTCCTGAACGTGAAACGCGAGGACCGCTACCATGCGCAGCTTCCCTTCGGCGCCCTGCTGGGCGTGACAGTCCTGACCGAGGTAATCCTGCTGATGTGGCAGCGCGGCGGCAGCGCGCCCTCCCAGCCCGTGGTCGCCCCGCCGGCTCCCGCCGTCGGCAACACGAAGGCCATTGGCGAGGTGCTCTACTCGACCTATGTGTTTCCCTTCGAGGTGGCCTCGCTGATCCTGCTGGTGGCCATGATCGGCGCGATCGTCCTGGCGAAACGGGATCTGTTCGAGGGGCATTCATGATTCCTCTCTCCTACTACGTGATCCTCAGCGCGATCGTGTTCCTCACCGGCATGGTGGGCGTGCTAATCCGCCGCAACATCATCATCATTCTGCTGTCGGTCGAGCTGATGCTGAACGCGACCAATATCAACTTCGTCGCCTTCTCGAACCATTTCCAGAACGTCGCCGGGCAGGTCTTCGTCTTCTTCGCGCTGACCGTGGCCGCGGCCGAAGTGGCGGTGGGCCTGGCGATCATCATCGCCCTCTACCGCAGCAAGTCGAGCATCAACGTGGACGAGTTCCAGCTCATGAAATGGTAGGGCCATGGAATACCTACTGATTCCACTGCTGCCCTTCGCCGCCTTCCTGATCCTGGGGCTGTTCGGCCACTGGATCAGGGACAAGGCGCACCTGGTCGCCGTGCCGGCCGTGGTCGTGTCGTTGATCCTCTCCATCCTGGCGTTCCTGCAGGTGGCGGGCGGGCACCACACGTCCATGCCGCTCTATACCTGGTTGACCTCGGGCGATCTTCGGATTGGCCTCGGCATCTCGATCGACCGCCTCACCGCCGTGATGCTGATCCTGGTCACCACCGTCAGCTCGCTCGTGCACATCTATACCATCGGCTACATGCAGGGCGAGAAGGGCTACGCGCGGTTCTTCGCCTACATCGCGCTCTTCACCTTTTCCATGCTGATGCTGGTGATGGCCGACAACTTTCTCCAGCTGTTCGTGTTCTGGGAAGCAGTCGGCCTCTGTTCCTACCTGCTGATCAGCCACTGGTACGAACGGCCGTCGGCCTGCGCCGCCGCGACCAAGGCTTTCGTTGTCAACCGCGTCGGCGATTTTGGGTTCATGCTCGGCCTGTTGCTCGTCTGGTACAACTTCGGCTCGCTGGAATACCGGCACGTCTTCGCTCAGGCCGCCGACCTGGCGGGGGAGACCGTCAATCTTTTGCGCCCCTTCGGTGGGACGTGGGAAGTGTCCACGTTGACCCTGATGTGCCTGCTGCTCTTCACAGGCGCGGTCGGCAAGTCGGCTCAGGTGCCGCTGCACGTCTGGCTGCCGGACGCGATGGAGGGCCCGACGCCGATCTCGGCCCTGATCCACGCCGCCACGATGGTGACAGCGGGTGTCTTCATGGTCGCGCGGCTGCACCCGCTTTACAACCTGTCGCCTATGGCGATGGACGTCGTGGCCGTCACCGGTGCCTTGACGATGATGCTCGGCGCCACGATCGCGCTGACGCAGAACGACATCAAGCGCGTGGTGGCCTACTCGACCGTCAGCCAGCTCGGCTACATGATGATGGCCTGCGGCCTGGGCGCCTACGCAGCGGGCATCTACCACCTCCTGACCCACGGCGCGTTCAAGGCGCTGCTGTTCCTCGGCTGCGGCTCGGTGATCATCGCGCTGCACCACGAGCAGGACATGCGCCGCATGGGCGGGCTCAAGGACAAGCTGCCCGTCACCTACTGGACCTTCGTGATCGGCTCGCTGGCATTGGCCGGCTTCCCATTGACTGCCGGTTTTTTCAGCAAGGACGAACTGTTGGTCTCCGCCTGGTCGTCGGGATCGCTGGGACAGATCCTCACGGTCTTCGGCCTGTTCACCGCACTCATGACAGCCTTTTACAGTTTCCGCCTCGTGTTCGTGACCTTCTGGGGGACCTATCGCGGCGGATCGCAGGGACACGCGCATGACCAGGGCCATGGGCACGGCGGCGCGCACGCCATCCACGAGCCGTCCCGGACGATGACCGTCCCGCTGCTGGCGCTGGCGGTGCTGTCCGTCGCGGCGGGCTATTTCGGCATCTTCGAATTCCTCGCGCCGGCCCTTCCAGGCCCCGCCGCCCGCGCGGCGGGAGCGCACCACGGTCAGGCCGCCAACGCCGTCATGGCCGCGGCCACGTTGATGGGATTGGCCGGCATCGCCGCCGCCTGGTATGTGTACGTCAAAGCGCCCGGCCTGCCGGACCGCCTGGCGCAGCAGTGGCAGCAGCTCTACCGCCTGTCCCTCAATAAATGGTTCGTGGACGAGGCCTACGACCGCGCCATCGTGCGGCCGACCTTCACGCTGGCCGACCGGTTGTGGCAGCGGGTGGACGTGGCGGTGATCGACGGAGCCGTGAACGGCACGGCCCGGGCCATCGCCTGGATGGGCTGGCTGCTGCGCCTGTTCCAGAGCGGGCAGACGCAGCATTACGCGCTGGGCATGACGCTGGGCGCGGCGCTGATCCTCGGCGTCTATCTTTTGTGGTTATGAGACAACGGCATGAGTGACGTCATTCTCCAGACCGGCGGCTTTCCCTGGCTCACGACCGTCGTGTTCCTGCCGCTGGCCGGCGCATTATTGCTCCTGCTCGTCGACAAGACGGCCCACCACACGATCCGATGGGTCGCGCTGGCCATCTCGCTGTTCGATCTCGTGCTGTCGCTGCCGCTCTGGTCCCTCTTCGATCCCTCGACGCCGCGCATGCAGTTCGTCGAGCACGCCGTGTGGATCGTGTCGCCCCCGATCAGTTACAGCGTCGGCGTGGACGGCATCAGCCTCCCGCTGGTGCTGCTGACAACGTTCCTGACGCCCTTCTGCATCCTCTGCTCCTGGCGCGCGATCGACACCCGCGTCAAGGAATTCATGGCCGTGCTGCTGATCATGGAAACCGCCATGATCGGCGTCTTCGTCGCGCTGGACTTCGTGCTGTTCTACATCTTCTGGGAGGCGATGCTGATCCCGATGTACCTGCTGATCGGGGTCTGGGGCGGGCCGAACCGCCTCTACGCCGCCGTGAAGTTTTTCCTCTACACGCTCGCCGGCAGTGTGCTGCTGCTGATCGCGATCATCGTCCTGTTCTTCCAGGGCGGCCAGACCTTCGACATTTTATTGTTGTCCCGCGTCGAATATGCGCCGGCCCTGCAGAACTGGCTGTTCTGGGCCTTCTTTGCCGCCTTTGCCGTCAAGGTGCCGATGTGGCCCTTCCACACCTGGCTGCCGGACGCCCACGTCGAAGCGCCGACGGCTGGCAGCGTGCTCCTGGCCAGTGTGCTGCTCAAGATGGGCGCCTACGGCTTCCTGCGGTTCTCGTTGCCGATGCTGCCGGACGCCAGCGCCGCCTTCACGCCGATCATGGTGGCGCTCTCGCTGGTCGCCATCATCTACGGCGCCTACATGGCGCTGGCGCAGGTCGATCTCAAAAAACTCATCGCCTATTCCAGCGTGAGCCACATGGGCTTCGTGACGCTCGGCATCTTCGTGCTCAACGCGCAGGGCATCGAAGGGGCGATTCTCCAGATGGTGAACCACGGCATCACGACCGGCGCGCTGTTCCTCTGCGTCGGCGCCATTTATGAGCGCACGCACAGCCGGCAACTGGCCGACAACACGGGGCTGGCCGCTCCCATGCCGCGCTACGCGACATTCCTCGTCATCTTCACGCTCTCGTCGCTGGGACTGCCCGGCACGAACAGTTTCGTCGGCGAGTTCCTCGTGCTTGTCGGCACCTTCTTCTGGAGCAAGTGGATCGCGGCGGTCGCGTCGCTGGGGATCATATTGGCCGCGGCCTATCTCCTCTGGATGCTGCAGCGCGTGGCCTTCGGCGTGCCGAACGCCGCCCACGCCGCGCATCTCCATGATCTCAACCTGCGCGAAATGATCACCCTGGCGCCGCTGGTGGTCCTGGTCTTCTGGATCGGCTTCTATCCAAACCCGCTGCTCGTAAAAATGCACGCGAGTGTGAACGACCTGATCGAACGTGTGGATATGGAAGAGCTTGAAGTCGCGCGGCGCGACGCGCGAGAAACGCGCGAAAGGCGTGAAGCGCGAGACGGGCAAGTCTCGCCAGTCGCGCTCGTCCCGCAAGTCCCGCCGGGAACGAATAACAAATGACGCTGCCGCTCTCAGACCTCATCGCCATCCTGCCCGAGCTGATCGTGGTCGGCGCGGCCTGTCTCGTGCTGGCTCTGGATCCGATCACGCCGCCGTCGCGCAAGGACTGGCTGGCCTGGCTCAGCCTGGCCGCCCTGGCCGCCTGCGCGCACCTGACCATCTCGCGGATGGGCACGACAGTGTCGGCCTTCAGCGACCTCGTAATACTCGATCCCTTTTCGGGATTCTGGAAACTGCTGCTCTATGGCATAACCGGCTTCACAATTCTGCTCTCGCTCGCCTATATGAAGGCCGAGCGGCTCAACCTGGGCGAATACTACGGCTTCATCCTGCTCTCGCTGTCCGGCATGATGGTGATGGTTTCGTCCGCCGACCTGCTGACGATCTATCTGGGCATGGAGCTGATGTCGTTGTCGCTCTATGTATTGGCCGGCTTCAAGCGGTTTGAAGCCCGTTCGCTCGAGGCCTCGGCCAAGTATTTCGTCCTCGGCGCCTTCTCGTCCGGCATGCTGCTCTACGGCATCTCGCTGCTCTACGGCATCTCCGGCAGCACCCGGCTCTCGGCCATCGCCATGGCCGTGTCGGCCAGGGGGCTGGACGACCCGATGCCGGCCCTCGCCATGATCCTGCTGGCCGTGGGGTTCGGGTTCAAAATCGCCGCCGTGCCGTTCCACATGTGGACGCCGGACGTCTACGAGGGCTCCCCGACATCGGTGACGGCCTTCATGGCCGTCGCCTCGAAGGCCGCCAGCTTTGCCGCGTTCCTGCGCGTCTTCCTGGAGGGCCTGGGCGGATTGAAGGCCAACTGGTACGTGCTGTTCCTGATCCTCTGCCTGGCCACGCTGGCGCTCGGCAACCTCGTGGCCATCGTCCAGACCAACATCAAGCGGATGCTCGCCTATTCGAGCATCGCCAACGCCGGCTACGCGCTCATCGGCGCCGTGGTCTCCGGCTACGTGCCGGCGAGCCGGGACGCGCAGGCCTTCGGCCTCTCCAGCGTCATGCTCTATCTGGCCGTCTATGCCTTCATGACGCTGGGCGCCTTCGCCGTGATCGCCATGCTCCGGAAAGGCGCCGTCGAAGGCGACGAGATCGAGGACTACGCAGGCCTGGCCAAACGGCAGCCGGTGGCCGCGTTTTTGATGCTGGTCTTCATGGCCTCGCTGGCCGGCATTCCGCCGACGGCGGGATTCATCGGCAAGTTCTATCTCTTCATGGCGGCCGTGAAGGCCGACCTGGCCTGGCTGGCCGTCATCGGCGTGATCTTCGCCGCCATCTCGGCCTATTACTACCTGCGCGTCGTCATGGTCATGTACATGCGGGAGCCGGAGACGGCGGGTGTCGAACCACGGTTGGCGACTTCGCCGGTCCTGGCGATCGCGCTGGCCTGCGCCTTCGCCGGCGTGATGATCTTCGGTCTCTACCCCAATCCCCTGGTATCATTCGCCACACAGGCCGTCTTGATTCTGAAGTAGAACGACTGCCACGGACGCAGCCAGGCGGGATTTTTCATGAAAGCTTTCTGGGCCACCGTCGTCACGTTCGTCCGGGCGCTGTTCAGCGCGATGGCCGATTTCCGGCACCAGGGTTGTTTCAGCCTCGCTGCCTCCCTCTCGTTTTTCACGCTCCTGTCGTTTTTTCCGATGATCTGCCTGATGCTCTATGCGATCGGCTTCTTCGTCAGCCGGGATATCGTCTGGTTCCAGTTTCTCGCGAACTTCTTCAAGGGCTTCCTGCCGGGCGCCGGCGCCGAGCTGGCCAACGAGCTCCGCCACGTGGCCAGCGAGGAGATCGTCGGCTGGATCGGACTGCTGGCCTTCCTCTGGTTCAGCGGACTGGTGTTTTACGAGGTGGACTATGCCGTGAACGTGGTCTTCGGCACGGCGCGCACGCGCAACGCCCTGATCTCCACCGTCATGTCCGTCGCCGCGCTCAGTTTCGTCGAGCTGCTGATGATCCTGTCCTACGGCATCACGCAGATACTGGATGTGATCGTCTCCTACGCGCCCCCGATGGGCGGCATCGACGTCATGGCCATCGCCGCCAATGCGTTCCTGCTGGGATACCTCCTGCCCTTCGCAGCGGTTTTCAGCACCGTCACCACCCTCTATCGATATCTGCCCAAAAACCGTCCGACCTGGCGCCAGGCGGCGGCCGGCGGCCTGGTGCTGACCCTGCTGTGGGAGATCGCCAAGCACCTGTTCAGCTCCTACGTGGGCGACCTCGCCGTCTATTACAACCGCATGTACGGCTCGCTGCTCGTCGTCGTGATGTTCCTCCTCTGGATCTATTACTCGGCCATCCTGTTCCTCTACAGCGCGGCCGTCGTCCGCCGGCTGCAGATCGTTCAGAAAACGTAGCCCGTTCAGGTATAATCCCGGCATGGCTGCCCGTTCGCTTCATGCCGCGCTCGCTGTCCTGACCGCCCTGCTGTTGTTTGCGGGAGACGCATCCGCGCAGGTGATCAAGGGCGGCGCGCCGGGCTGCAAGGCCGTGGCCCTGACCTTCGACCTCTGCCCCGTCCGACAGGGGGCGGGTTACGACGCTGCGCTCATCGACTACCTGATCGAGCACAGGATCCCCGCCACCTTCTTTGCCTCGGGACGCTGGATCGACAAGCACGATGCTGAAATGAAAAAACTGCTGGCCGTGCCCTTCTTTGAAATGGGCACGCATGGCCAGGTCCATGCCCACCTGGCCACGCTGGACGAGGATCACCAGAGGACGGAAATCATCCGGGCCGTGGATCTCGTGAAATCCCGTTACGGCGTGGCGGCGCCGCTCTTCCGTCCGCCCTACGGCGAGTTCAACGATCTGACGGTCGAGATCGTCAAACAACTCGGCCTGCAGTTCATCCTCTGGAACGTCGTCTCGGGCGATCCCGATCCGTCGCTGTCAGCCGACAAGATGCTGGCGCACCTGACCGCTTCGACCCGCGGCGGCGGCCTGATCGTCTTTCACGCCAATGGTAAGGGCAAACACACGCGCGAGGTCATCGCCACGCTTGCGCAGGAATTTTTCCCAAAACAGGGGCTGAGGCCGGTCACCGTGACGGAGCTGCTGTCGTGCGAACAGCAGGCCAGGCCATGAGCCACGCCATCAAACCCTACAGACCGGAGGACCGCAAGGCCATCATCGCCATGCTGGCCGAGTCGGAGCCCTGGAGAAAACTGGGTTACGGCGATTCGGACTGGAAGAAGCTCTTCGATCCGCTGCCTTCGGGACGTGAGGGATTCGTCATCGAATCGGACGGAGCCGTGGCGGGTTTCGCCCTGCTGCGGCCGAAATTTCTCATGGGCGATTATCTGGAGTTGCTGGTGGTCGCGCCATCGACCCGCAACCACGGTTTGGGCAGCGCCCTGCTCAAGCACATCGAGAGCGTCGTCTTCGCGCGCGTGAAGAATCTCTTCGCCTGCGTCTCCGACTTCAATGCCGAGGCCAGGAAGTTTTATCAAAAGAACGGCTATCAGGAAATCGGCCCCATGCCGAACTTCCTGATTCCCGGTTCATCGGAGATTCTCTTGCGGAAGACCAACGGGCCAGCGCGGAGCCGGTAGGCAGGCGATGAAGGTCAAGAAACTTCTCCATACCCGCATGCGCGTCAGTGACATGGACCAGACGATCAATTTCTATACGAGCGTGCTGGGGCTGGAGGTCATGGAACGCAAGACCTCTCCACGCGGCTCGCACCTGGCGTTCTTGAAAGTCCCCAACAGCGAGGAGTTGATCGAGCTCTGCAGCTTTCCGCCGAGCGGGCCGGTCAAGGTTCAGGAGGATCTCGTCCATCTCGCCTTTGAAGTGGAGAATCTGGACCACACGATCGAAGCACTCAACGCCAAGGGCATCAAAATCACCGACGGCCCCACGAGAAGTTCCTCCGGCAACCGGTTCATCTTTATCGACGCGCCGGACGGTTACGAAGTCGAATTGATCGAGCGGCCGCCCGGCGTCGCAATCGTCTAGGGCCAGGCTATTGGCTATAGGCGATAGGAAAGAACCCGGCTTCTTCTACCCATAGCCTATCGCCCATCGCCTATTGCCCGCCCCGTAAACCAGCCGTACAATCCCCTTATGGGCACTGCCTCATCAACAGCCGTGGGATTGCAATCCAAGCTCAATCACCTGCCCGCGCAGGCGGGCGTCTACCTGTTCAAGAACGCCGCAGGCGACATTCTCTATATCGGCAAGGCCGCCGTGCTGGCGCATCGCGTCCGCTCCTATTTTCAGAAGGGCGGCGACCAGACGCCCAAGACCAGACTGCTGGTGAGCCAGATCGCGGACATTGAAACCCTCGTCACGCGCTCAGAACTCGAAGCGCTGATTCTCGAAAGCAACCTGATCAAGCGGCACCGGCCAAAGTTTAACATCATTCTCCGCGACGACAAGCAGTATCCCTACCTGCGCCTGCCCGTGCGCGAGAACTTTCCCCGCCTGTTGATCGTGCGCAAGGTTCAGAAGGACGGCGCGCTGTACTACGGCCCCTACACGGACGGCGGCGCGCTCAAGAGCACGCTCAAGGTAATCCGCAGGGCCTTCCCGCTGGCCACCTGCGAGATCGAGATCGACGGCACGGCGGAGCGGGCCTGCATCGAGTTCGAAATCAAGCGCTGTATGGCTCCCTGCATCGGCAACCAGAACCGCGAGGACTATCACCGGATCGTCACGCAGGTGCGGCAGTTTCTGGAAGGACGGGACACGGAACTGCTCGACGGCCTGCGCGAACAGATGCTGATCGCCGCCGACCGGCAGGCCTATGAAGAGGCGGCGCGGCTGCGGGACCAGATTGCCAGGATCGAGCAGACGCTGGAGAAGCAGCGGATCGCCCAGACCACGGACGCCGATCAGGACGTGATCGGCCTGGCCCGGCAGGGCACGGCGACGGATCTCCAGATGCTGTTCGTGCGCGGCGGGCTGCTGATCGGCCGCAAGGATTTCTTCTGGCCCGACGCCGCCGATGTCCCCGACGAGGAGCTCGTCCGGTCCGCCATCGAGCAGTTCTATAATAAGGACGGGCTCCCGCCGAAGGAGCTGCTGGTGCCCGCGCCGCTGGCCGAGGCGGCGCTGATCGAGGTCTGGCTGTCGGAGAAAAGGGGCCACCCGGTTTTCGTCAAGGCGCCGGAGCGGGGCGTCAAGCATCAGCTGGTGCTCCTGGCCGAGGAAAACGCCGCCGCCGCCCTGACGGAGCATCTGCGGAACGAGGAAACGGACCGCCAGGCCGTGGAAGAACTCAAGCGGCTGCTCCGGCTGGAGAAGGTTCCCCGCCGCATCGAAGGCTTCGACATTTCCAATACCATGGGCAGCGAGTCCGTCGCCTCCTTTGTCGTATGGGAGGAAGGGCGGGCCAGGAAGTCGGACTACCGCAAGTTCCGCATCAAGACCGTCATCGGAGCCAACGATTTTGCCAGCATGAAGGAAGCGGTGGCGAGGCGATATGGGGAAACGGAGGATCTGCCGCTCCCCGACTTAGTTCTGATCGACGGCGGGCTCGGCCAGCTGGCCGCCGCCATGGAGGGGCTCAAGGACGCGGGTTGCGCCGGATTGTCCATCATCGGCCTGGCCAAGGCCAAGGGCGAAAAGGAAGAGCGTATCTTCCTGCCGGGTCGCAAGAACCCGATCGTCCTCAAGCCGGCATCACCCGCCACGCATCTGCTCCAGCGCATCCGGGACGAGGCCCACCGCTTCGCCATCGCCTACCACCGCAAGCTGCGCGGCAAGGCCCTGGTGTCGTCGAAGCTTGATCAGATTATCGGCATCGGCGAGATCAGGCGAAACACGCTGCTCAAAAAGTTCGGCAGCCTCGACAAGATCGCCGCGGCGACTGATGAACAGTTACGCGCGGCCGGCCTCGCTCCCAAAACCGTCGTGGAACTCAGAAAATCCCTGACGCCAAAGCCTGCCTGATGGCCGCCATAAATGACGACCTCAGAACAATAGCCCCGTCAACCGGCTGCTTTATCACATTTCGGAGTCCACATGCTTCGAAAGTACTGGCCTCCGCGTAACCTTGACAATATCTTCCAATCTAGGCACCCTGTATTTCCCTCTACCGTGCCAGCCTTGCGTGATTGGATGTACGCGTGATTTTATACGGTTTGGTATGGCCATGTCCTAAGCACTGGTGAATGATCGGGGAGCTAAGGCTACATGGAAACATTCGACGTGCCCAGCTAGCCTCCGATAAATTTTTCAGCGAGATGGACAACATCGGCGGCCTCCAAACAGTATAGGAAGAGGTCGTACTGTGATCTTCCGCGGACCTGAAAGTCTTCAATATCCATCCCGGAAAGAATTCCGGCATCTAGCCGAGATCATGCATAGGCTGCGAATGATTCAGCGTCAGGCTGAATTACCTAATCTCACGTCGGTAATAGAGCAAGTGATCCCACATGAGTTCTCGGCAAGTGGAACCTTTAACACCCGAAAATGTGAATTACATGTCGGCTACACGAGTTTCAACTCGGAACTTAACGATCTCTACGTGACGCAAGGATTCGTCACGGACCCCTCGATTCAGCTTCTGCAATCGACACGCATTGGTACAGTCTCAAGCGAGGATAGCCCTGATGTGGTTGTTCCTAGAGAAGTCACAAACCTGAAGCTCGACTTTGGGGTACGTACTTGCCTCTCGATAGGCGTTCGTGGAGTGCTTGGCCTCTGTACCTACTTTGCGTTCAGCAATTTCGACCAGAAGTTGATGCCGAAACTGCGGACCATCATGCAGATTCTTGGTCCGCATTTTCACCTTGCGTACTTACGGGCTACGCTCCCTCCCGAGCAATATGGGACCCCTCCCTCGACCCCAGCTCTGACGGTCCGAGAACAAGAAATCATGCGGTGGGTGGCGGAGGGCAAAACCAACTGGGAAATCTCCATTATCCTTGGGGTGAGCCTAAATACCGTCAAATTCCACCTTAAAAACGTCTACCAGAAGTTCGGCGGTGTGGAAAACCGCTGGGCGGCAGTGGCCCAATGGCAGTGGAGTTTAGCGGGATTGCTTGTTCCTTTGCCCAATCAAAAGACTGAAAAGCCTGCGTTACGCAAGCGCCTCTCATTAGAATCCCGCTCATCCTCTGGAAGCTAACACTCTGTAATCAGAAATTCACGAGTTCGATACCTTCCTTAAAAAGGCACCAAAGACACCTCGCACCTACCCGGTCGGGTAGGTCACAGAACTCTGGCCTCTGCCTTATCCTGCTTGCGTGAAAAACCTCTCTGGTCGGTGGAGGACTCGCGAAAGAGCAGCGATTTGGCGACTGACAACCTTAAACCCAATGGAAGCATGATATGAGCATCACATCTGTGTCCACAGCGGATCTACTCTCCTCGGCTGAGGTGATTGCAAACCCTTATCCTTGCTACCACAAATTGCGCGAGCAATCACCCTTCGACTACGTCTACCTGCCAGCTGGTGCCGTGTCAGGCATAAACGAACCTATTCGGGCATGGGCATTGATGAAATTTGAAGACGTGTACGGTGCCCTACGGGACCATGAAACGTTTGTGTCAGGGCACGCCCTAGTTGGGAAAATTGGTCCGAAGATGGTGCTTATCCAAGATGATTCCCCCCGTCATACGCGTTTACGCAGGCTAGTCAATAAAACCTTCACGATCAAACGTGTTGAGGCGCTGACACCTTGGATTGCGAGTGTGGCGAATGAATTGCTAGATGGCCTCAATTCCGAAGAAACGGACATTGTTCAGTCCTACACCATTCCTTTGCCGGTGAAGGTTATCGCGCGCTTACTGGGCATTCCAGGAGAGGACTACGTGACATTAAAACGCTGGAGCGATTCATTTCTCGCCTTTAGTTCGATGGGTCCACAGGAACGAGGAAAGAGCAACCAAGAAATGATGGCGTACTTTGGACGCATGGCCGCTGCCCGTCGCGCTCATGGAGCAGAAGACCTCATTACCGCGCTTGTAGAAGCGGAGGTGGATGGAGAATCTCTTGAGGACGCCGAGATCATCGGCTTTTGCATGTTATTGCTCATCGCCGGTAATGAGACTACAACAAACCTGCTCGGGAACATGCTTGCCATTCTCGCGGATCGGCCTGAGCTCTGGAACCGTCTACGTAAAGATAGAAGCCTGATTGACTCGGTTATCGAGGAGACCCTCCGGTTCGAAAGCCCCATCCAACGTCTTTCTCGACAGACGAGTCGAGAAGTAGAGTTGTCCGGGCTGAGGATTCCTGAAGGCGCCCTTGTCACGATCTACTACGGTGCGGCCAACCGTGACCCGAACGCGTTTCCAAATCCCGATGAATTCCTGCCGGACCGCGATTTGCGAAGTCATCTGGCTTTTGGGTCGGGCATCCACTATTGCCTTGGCGCACCGCTGGCAAGAGCAGAAGCCAAAATTACCTTAAACACATTTCTTGATCGCTACACGGTGATCAAGCGGGGGGCCGCACGTACCGTACGGCAGACGGTTAGTCTCGTCGTGTTCGGCTATCAACAATTACCACTGATACTGAGCAGCGTGTAACGAAACGGAAGGACCCGCATGGCCGTCAAATATCAGAGTGCGAAATCGGCTGCGGTCCATACCGTGATTCTTCTGCTTGAGCAACGCAAATCGCGTCGCTTTGGGTGCGGGATGGAACTCCCTGCCGGTCCACTCCGGTATCGCAGTGAGATACCCCCGATCCCGCTGAGTCGAGAGGAGAGGCATTATCTCTTGTTTGCTGGCGCGGGAAATACCGGTCGGCATCTCGCAGACATGCAGTTTGCCGATCGGTCCAGGTGTGAGGATGGTCACGGCACGGCCATTATGAGTTTCCAAGGCAGAACGGCGCCGAGCCCCTGTGCCGCACACACCACCAAGCTGTTTGTGACGGATGACGAAGGTCTGTACTTCGCGGCAGAGGTTCCTCATCCGGAAAGTGGAGTTCCTTTGAAATTGACGGCTCTTCGGCGCGGCCGCCTCCAAATTCCGCGACAGGTGCCATACATGCTCTCGTTTAACCAGTGGTACACGAACCGGCCGGGCAGTCTCTACGTCATCCCGGTGACTGAAGTGGCGCGCGTGTACCTGAACCTCCTGCTGGTTCTGCTGAGCGAGGAGTATGGCTACTTTATCGTCGACACCGACAACGGCAACTCCGCGTGCGGGTTGGACCTCTTCCGGAAGAGCCGGGGCGGCCATCTGCATGACGACCCCGCCAAACGGCGGACCATGACGCTGCGGGACCTCGACGCCGCCATCAGCGACACCGCAATTCAGGAACAGGGCCTGGTGTGCCAGAGTATGTTCCTGATGGAACAGGCCATCGGACTCGGAGGGGGGATCCAGAGCGTCGGGAGTGGCCGCCATCTGCTTGGGCTGGAGCCACAAATCTTTCCGGGACTTGGATTCCGGTTCGAAGAATCTCCGATCGCGGGCGTGCGATCCAATCCTGTCGGGCATGCGACGGTCTGGGAAGGGTCGTGTCCCCCGTTCGTTTCCTCGATGGAAGAGGCGGTCATGAGCATCGTGACGTCGAAGTTTGGAGTCAACGGCATTTACACAAACCCGGCGAGACGGCCATGGTTCGGCTCGGGAGGTGAACAGCCCATCGCCCCCCCTGAGCAGAGGACAATCGATGCGGCGATTCAATTCTGCACCTACGTGTCACGGACCTACGGACGGTTCCCCGCCCATACCGACGCATTCAAGGCGGTTATCGCTTTTCAAGCCCATCACCTCGACGTGGGTTTCTACGACCGATTCTATCCGTCGGGAGCGCTCCCCCAAGCCCATCGCGATCATCTCACGGCATGGCATGCCTGTGGGGAAGATGAGGATACGCCATGACCTCGCCGCGTCGAGTCGTAATCACAGGCCTCGGCATCGTCTCCCCGCTTGGGTACGACCTGGCAACATTCTGGCATCTGCTGAGCAGAGGAGAAAGCGGAATCGGTCTCATCTCCGCATTTGACACCTCGCCGTTCGCCTCATCGCTGGCCGGGGAGGTGCACAATTTCGACGCGACTGATTTCATCCCCCACAAGGAGGCCCGGCGCATGGGGCGGGTGTCGCATTTCGCGGTCGCGTCGGCGCTCATGGCGGTCCGGCATGCTCAATTGGATTTGTCGAAGGAGAATCGCGACGACACGGCCGTCTGCTTCGGGACGTCCGTGGGAGGGCTCAAAGAAGCGTTTGCGGCGCACGATGCCGCGCTGCAGAAGCGGCGTTTGCACCCCTTCACCATGACGGCGACCTTCCCCAACGCGGTCTCAGCCGAGGTCGCCATTGCCTTGGGCGTCCATGGCGGATGCGAGACATACTCCGTTGGATGTTCGTCGACGGCCAACGCCGTCGGAAGAGCCTGCGATCTGATCCGATCGGGGCACGCGGATGTCGTGATCGCCGGTGGTGCGGAGGCTCCCCTCCATCCGACGATTTTTGCGGCTATGGAAGCCGGCCGGGTGTTGGCGCCCGACCTCGGCGGAACCGTGCGGAACCTTCCGCGGCCGTTTGATCATACGCGATGCGGGATCGTACTGGGCGAAGGGGCCGGTTGCGTCGTGATCGAGGAATACCAGCATGCGCGTGACCGGGGCGCCAGGATGTACGCCGAGCTGGAAGGATGGGCATTTACGTGCGACGCCTATTCCATGGCCCGCCCAATGGAATCGGGTCAGGAGCAAACACGGGCCATTCATCAAGCGTTGGTCGGGTCACGATGGTTCCCGGAGGAGGTCGATTACATCAGCGTTTGCGGCCTCGGGAGTATCGAGCTCGACGCCGTGGAGACCGCATCGGTGAAAAAGGCGCTTGGAACGCGGGCATATCGCATTCCGATGAGCTCCTTGAAGTCCGCATTGGGGCATGCGTTTGCCGCCAGCGGCGCGTTTCAAATCATCGCCACAGCCCTCGTGCTGGAGCATCAGTTCATCCCCCCTACGCTCCATCTCACGACACCCGATCCTTCATGTGACCTGGACTATGTGGCCGTCAGGGGACGGCCTGCGCGGGTCCGCCGGACCCTCATCAACAGTTTCGGGTTTGGGGGCAAGAACATCGTGCTGGCTCTTTCCCAGGTGCAGGCCACGCCGTCGCACGAAACCGTCCGACAGGAACGCGATTGGGAGACCGTTCATGAACTGCCGGTGGGGGTGTATTCACATTCGGGGATCCCGGGCCACGCCACGACTCCCCAACGGACGCCGGAATGAATGAAGGTGGCATGATGATTTGCCCTCGATGCGAGAGTGCCCTCGTCGTCCGGCGCCCCGTTCGCCGCCCGCTGAACAGTCTCCAGGCAGCGGTCTCGAGCCATCTGTTCGAGTGCCGGTCGTGCGATCACCAGTTCGGTTCGGCTCCCGCGAGGGGACCGAGCTCCGTCACGCCTCAGGTCGATCGCAGACAATTCAGGCGCACCCCCGTGAACATTCCCGTCTGTTTCACGTCGGGGGAAGGCCGCGGGGAAGGGACGATCACCGATATTTCGGAAACCGGCTGCAGGCTCGACTCAACGGAACGGCTCAGGGCCGGCCTTCTGCTCTGTCTCTCCGTGCCCGTCGACAGCGGGGCGCAGGAGAAAGTCCTCCTTCAGCAGGTTGCAACAGTGCGGAGGGTATACGGGGGAGGTGTCGGATTGCGATTCGTGGTGCTCACAGCCCGGGAACGGCGAGACCTGGGACAGGTCATCCGTCTGATCCAGGGCGAATTTGGAGGCCCCTAACGTCAAACGCAGCCTTGCCCTAGATCAAGCGCTGAGCCGATGAGACAAGAAGAGCGTCGGCGCCCGGATTCGGTGGACTGTCGCGGAGCTTTGCGATCGCCCCTGCCCTGTCGCGCTATGCCGTGGGCCTGAGCGACATCTCTTGACAACGATCGATTGGAGGCATACGGTTTTTGGGCGGACGCCTGCCCACGGGACCAACTGCGGTGCTCCCTCCGCACGGCTCACCGCCGGGCACGGCGAGGCGAAGCTGCGATGGGGGGCCGCCACCACCCCCGGCAACGGTAACCCGCGCTCACCCCGCCGTCAGCCCATGGCAGGCGAAGGGAACCTATGCACACCCTCGCGCCCCATCGCCAATACGCACGCCTGCCGTGGTTGATCGTCGGCATGGGCGTGTTCACGATCGTCGTCGTCGCGGTCGGCCTCTTCTATGTCGAGAACCGCCTGGTCGCATCCAAGGGCGAAAGCCTCTCCATAACAGCCGCCGAGATCGCCGACAAGCTGGAACTGTTTCTGGAGGAGCGCAACAGCGATTTGCAAATCATCGCGGCCACCCCGATCCTCCAGCAGGACGGCGCCGAACCCGTCAAGACAGCCTTCTTGCACGAGGTACGCCGCATCTACCCTGCCTACCTGTGGCTCGGCCTCACGGACCGGAACGGCCGCATCATTGTCGCCACGGATCCCGCGACGGTCGGCGGGGACCAGAGCCGCACCCGATGGTTCCAGTCGGCTCGGGACGGGAAAGCTCACATCAGCGAGGTCGAGCCGTTCGAAGAGGTCGGCGGCACCGATGCGTTTGCCCTGACCTCGCCGGTCAGGGACTCTCGCAGGGAGTTCGTGGGCGCCGTCTCCGCCCGCTTGGGGATTCCGGCGATCGAGCAGCTACTGATGAGGACCGTCGAGACGTTCAGATCGCGGGAGGATTATGCGGGCGGTATCGAGTATCAGTTCATAGATTACAGGGGGCACGCCTTCATCGATTCCGATCTGTTCCACAAGGGGAACGTTAACCTGAAACGATTGAGTCTCCCCTCCGCGTTCCTGAGCGAGTCGGGCAGGCCCGGGTATGTCGAAGAGATGCACAAGCGGCGGCAGGTGCCGGTGATCACCGGCTACGCACAGACTTCCATTGTCGTCGGGGACTCCAATGTGATGTGGACCGTCCTCCTGAGGATGAATCAGGCCGATCTGCTGACGCCCATCCGGCAGGTGCTGTGGAAGCTGGGGGCCTCGACCCTCTTCATCGGAGGACCGCTCTTCATCGTTTTGGTGTGGTCCACCTCGCGATTGAAGGAGGAATGGCTCCTGGCGCAGGAAGAGAGCGTACACGCCAGGAGGGCTGAGGCGTCGCTGCGCCAGAGCGAGGGACGATTTCGGGAGCTCATCGAGTTGAGCCAGGATGCAATCTACCTCCTGAACGAGAAAGGCGAATTCGTCGCAACGAACCCGTCCGGATGCAGGCTTTTCGGCTACACCGAGCAAGAGCTGATAGGCATGTCGGTGGTGAACACCTATCTGCCGGAAGACCGGCCGTCTGCCGCCCGACGGCTGCTGCAGATCTCGCACGGCGGCCCGCTTCGCTTTGAGCGGGTCGCCGTGCGAAAGGACGGCACGACGCTCCCAATCGATGTCGCTATCTCACCCATGAATGGGGGGCGCTATCAAGCCATTGTCCGCGATATTACAGCGCGCAAGCGCGCGGAGGAGGCGCTTACGCGATCACGGGATTACTACCTGAAGCTGCTTAACGAGTTCCCGGCCCTGATCTGGAAGTCGGGAGTGGACGCCAAGTGCGATTACTTCAATCGCGACTGGCTGGAGTTTACCGGACGCACCCTGGAACAGGAGCTCGGTGACGGCTGGACGGAAGGAGTCCACCCGGATGACCTTGACCGGTGCGTCGCGACGTACCTCGCGGCGTTCCGGGCGCACGAACCGTTCGGGATGGAATATCGCTTACGCCGTCACGACGGGCGATATCGCTGGGTGGTCGATTTCGGCCGGCCCTATGATGACGTGTACGGACAGTTCGCAGGCTACATCGGCTCGGCCTATGACATCACCGAGCGCAAACGGGCGGAAGAGGCGCTGCGCACGAGCGAGGCCTTCAAGAACCGGATCCTCGAAAGCAGCCCGGACTGCATCAAGGTCCTGGACCTGGAGGGACGGCTGCTGTTCATGAACAAGGGCGGTCAGGAGCTGCTTGAAATCTGCGACCTCACACCGTTCCTGAACAGCCAGTGGACCGAGTTCTGGAAAGGCACAGACAAGGAGATGGCAAGTGCGGCTGTTAAAGCTGCCCGCGCCGGAAATGTCGGCCGATTCATCGGGTTCTGCCGGACGACAACGGGCAAGCCCAAATGGTGGGACGTGTGTATCACACCGCTGTTCGATGCGAGCGGCACGCCCGACAGGCTCCTGGCCATTTCTCGTGATATCACCGAACGCAAGCGGGCGGAAGAAATGCTTCTGGAAACTCAACTGCGGCTCAACCTGGCGGTGACAAGCTCGAATACCGGCCTCTGGGACTGGGATTTGCTCACCAAGCAAGCGCATTACTCCTCCATCTGGAAACGCCAGCTCGGCTACGGAGATCACGAGGTCACGGACCGCTATGAGGAATGGGAAAGCCGGCTGCATCCTGATGATCGTGACCGCGCGCTGGCGAAAGTGCGCGATTGCCAGCAAAATCCCGGCAAGCGGTACGAAGTGGAGTTCCGCATGCGCCACAAAGACGGCTCCTACCGATGGATTTTCACGCAAGGCGCGGTCCTGATGGATGACGCCGGCAAGCCCTGTCGCATGCTCGGTTCCCACATTGACATCACCGAGCGCAAGCGGGCTGAAGAAGGACTGAAGTTATTCCGGACACTGCTCGACAACGTCAAGGATTCCATAGAGGTCATTGACCCCCACACGGGGCGGTTTCTGGATGGCAACGAGAAGGCTGCGTCGAACCTGGGCTATACGCGCACCGAACTCCTGTCTCTGGCAGTTCCCGACATTGACCCGCTGGTCACACGGTCGGTCTTCACAAAAAGCGTGCAGCGGATGCGGGAGACAGGCGAACCGTTGATCCTGGACAGCGTCCATCGGCGGAAGGACGGCACGACTTTTCCGGTCGAGGTAAGCGCGCAACTGATCCGGCATGGCAAAGAGAAAGAATATATCGTCGCGATCGTCCGTGACGTCACCGAGCGCAGGCAGACGGAAGAGGCGCTGCGAAGAAACGAAGAAACCATGCGACTGTTCATGGAGGCGACAACTGATTGCATCTGGAACTGGGATCTGGTCACCGGTCATGTGACGCGCAACGCCGGTTTCGAAAAACTATTCGGCTATGCGGCGGAGGAAATAGTCCCGACCACCGGCTGGTGGACCGAACGGCTTCACCCGGATGACCGGAAAAGAGTACGGGCAACATATGAGGATGCGGTTGCAAGCGGGCGCACGGCCTGTGCGTATGAATACCGGTTCCGTCGTCGGGACGGCTCCTATGCCGTGATCAGTGATTGCGCCTTCATCGTGCGGGATGGCACAGGAACACCCGTGCATGCACTCGGTGCGATGACCGACATCACCGCGCGCAAGCGGGCGGAGGAGGCGCTGCGCGCAAGTGAGGGGGCGCTGCGGGTCGTACTCAAAGAGCGGGAACAATTGATGCAGGATCTCCATGACGGCATCATCCAGTCTCTCTATGCAATCGGCATATCCATCGAGGAATGCCGGCGGCTCGTGGAGGAAGATCCCCAAAAGGCCAGATTGAAGCTGGGGCAGGAAATCGCCGACGTCAATGCCGTGATCCGCGAAGTGAGAAGCCATCTTGTGCAAGGCGAAGACGACAGACCGTTCAGCGCCAACCGGTTCAAATCCGAATTGACGCGCATAGCCGGCACCATGGAGCGGACCAATGCGCTGCATTTTCGCCTGAAGGTGGATCCGAGAGCCGCCGAGTGCCTGACAACCGAGGAACGAAGGGAAATCCTCTATATCGCGCAAGAAGCCATGAGCAATTGTCTGCGGCATTCCGGCGCATCCATTGCGAACGTCTCACTTCGATTGGGACGGGATCGTGTGTCTCTGGAAGTAGAGGATGACGGCACGGGATTCGACAAGGCGGTCCTCCACGAGACGAACGGCGGTCTTCACAACATCGAGCGGCGGGCGGCGAAGGTCGGGGCGAAGATGGAGATTGTGTCTCGACTCGAGCATGGGACCCGGATCCGCCTCGACGTGCCGATCCATGCCTATCCCGAGAGCCACCCGTGACCCACGCGCATGCAAAACCGATCCGACTGCTGCTGGTGGATGACCACGAAGTCGTCCGCCTCGGACTCCGAACCCTCTTCAAGCGCGCGCCTGCCATTCAAATTGTGGGTGAGGCCTCCACCATGCACGGGGCCGTCAAAGAGTCGGCCAGACTCTCTCCCGACGTCATCCTGATGGATATCCGCCTGCCGGACGGGAACGGGGTCGAGGCCTGCCGGGAGATCAGGGAGGCGCACCCCGGCGCCCGAGTGCTCTTTTTGACTTCTTTTTCGGACGACGCCACCGTGCTCTCGACCGTGTTCTCAGGAGCCAGCGGGTATCTGCTCAAGGAAGCCGACAGCGAAGCGCTCGTCCGCGCCATCGAAGCCGTGGCGCAGGGTCGGTCCATCCTCGATGATGCGGTCAAGGAGCGTGTGCTGTCCCGGTTCCAGGCGGAGATGAGCGGAGAGAAACCGCCCACCGGCGAACTGCTCTCCTCTCAGGAACAACGGGTTCTGACCCTTGTGGCAAAGGGGAACACCAACAAGGAAATCGCCACGGCGCTCAACTTGAGCGACAAGACGGTCAGGAACTATCTCCACAATATTTTTCAGAAACTTCAGATATCCAGACGCTCACAGGCCGCGGCGTGGTTCACCCAAGGGTTATCGCGCTAGGATCATTTGACCCTAGCAAATCAGTGACAAAATACCAACCCTCTCTCCTCTCCACAACCCATCCCCAGGCAGTATAATTCAACCCCGTTTCTCGTACGTTGGCTTGAGTCCCAAATGTTTCGACACTCAACGGATGCGAGGGCGACATGGCAACCGGTCACCTTGCAGCAAGTCCCGCGCCGCTGGCGCAGAACATCACGTCGGGGCTGACCAAGATCTACCTGGCCCTGCGGAGCCAGACGTGGAAAACCAGCGGCACGAACGGCATCGCGCCGGCCCAGGGACAGATCCTGCTGTTCCTCCGATCGCGTCCGCACCGCACCCCGACGGTCACCGACATCGCGAAAAACCTCACGGTGACGCCGGGCTCGGTCAGCCAGGCCGTGCGGGGGCTCGCGAAGAACCGACTGGTGAGAAAATTACGCTCCGGGCCCGACGCGCGCTGCGTCACGCTGACGTTGACCGCGAAGGGGCGGCGCCGTGCCGATCGCACTCTGAAATGGTCGGACTTCCTGTCACGCGCAACCGCGACTCTCCCCCTGCCGGAACAGGAAGCGCTGTTGCACACCTTGGTGAAACTCCTCTTGGTGCTCGAGGAGCGCGGCGAAATCCCCACGGTCAGGATGTGCCCGACCTGCCGCCATTTCCGCTCGAACGTTCACGCCGACCCCAAATTGCCGCATCACTGCGCGACGTTCGACATTCCGCTCGGCGACGGCATGCTGCGGATTGAATGCCCTGCTCACGATCCGGGTAGGCCGGAGCCGACGGCGGTGAATCAACCCTCGCTCCCGGTCAGGTCCTGGCTGGAGTCGTGATCCCATGAGAGCGTCAAGGAAACAGGATGCCCGATCTCGATACTCACGCCTCCTTTCCTCGATCGCACGAAGGGCCGACCCTGCTGGACCACGGTTGGGAATCCACCATGAACAGACCTGAGACAAACCGAGCCGTCGAGCCTCTTCCGAATGCCTCGTTCCGCCTGGTCGTCTTCGTGATCGTGGACCAGCGCTACGCGCTCCATCTGGCCGTCGTCCTTCAGGTCCTCCGCATGGTTGAGGTGTCGTCTCTCCCGAAAGCCCCCTCCGTCGTCCTGGGCGTGATCAACGTCCACGGACGGATCATCCCGGTCGTGGATGTCCGCAGGCGCTTCGGTCATTCGGCGGCTCCGTACGGCCTGACGTCACGCCTGCTCGTGGCCCGGACGCCCCGGCGAACCCTGGCGCTTCCGGTGGACGATGTTCTCGGGGTCCAGGAGATGCCGTCGGAACAGGTGACCAAGCCGGAAGCGCTGGTTCCCGGGGCCGGACTCGTGGCTGGGATCGCCGCGCTGCCGGACGGCGTCCTGCTCATCCACGATCTGGACACATTCCTTTCGTTGGACGAGGAACAGCAACTGACTCACGCGCTCGAAGGAAGGCCGGCATGAAGGTCTCTGACGACGCACAGGTGCAAGCGCAGATGTTGATCGCCGACCGCCTCGGGTTGGACTTCAAGGAAAGCCGCCGGGCCGACCTGGTGAGAGGGCTCACGGAGGCGTTTGAGTTGTCCGGCCTCGATTCTCCGGAGCGGTACGTGATGTGGCTGGCCACCCTCCCGGATGACAACCCGGAGTGGAGGCGTCTCGCTGGTTCCCTCACGGTCGGGGAGACGTACTTCTTCCGGGACCGCGCCTGCATGGACGCCCTCAAGCAGCACCTTCTCCCGGCCCTGATCGAAACCCGCCGGTCCGCGGGTATCCTGCGTCTCCGGTGCTGGAGCGCCGGATGCGCGACGGGCCCGGAACCGTACTCGCTGGCCATCCTGCTGGATCAACTCCTCCCTGACCGTTCGGCGTGGGCGCTCACCGTTCTCGCGACGGATATCAATTCGATTGCTCTGGAGACGGCCCGGCAGGGCCTGTACAGCGAATGGGCGCTCCGCGAGACCCCTCCCTGGATCGTGGACCATTACTTCCGGCTACGGAGGCCCAACGAGTACGAGCTCGACCCGGCGATTCGGAGGATGGTCACCCTCGCGCCCTTGAACCTGGCCAAGGACAGCTTTCCGGAACTGCTGACGAACACCGAAGCCATGGACCTCATTCTCTGTCGGAACGTGCTGATGTATTTCACCCAACAGACGCAACGCGCGGTGGTCGGCCGGCTCCATGAGGCATTGGGAACCGGAGGGTGGCTGATCGTGGCCCCCGCCGAAGCTTCGATCGATCTCTTCCGCCCCTTGCTACCCGTGAGTTTTCCGGATGCGATGTTTTACAGAAAATCAGAAGACGCAGCGACGGCTCCTCCATTTCCATCCATCGAGGCTCCGGCTCTCGAACTCGGGGACCACCTGATTTCCACGGACGAACCGGTACATCCGGTCCAAGAACTACCACCGGTCGCGCCGCCGGCCCATCAACCGGCGCCAAGCCGGCAGGATCGACCGTCCGAGCTCCGGCACGCCAGGGCCCTGGCTGATCAGGGACTTCTGGAGCAGGCCCGCCGCCTGTGCGAAACCCTCCTGGCGCAGGATCGCCTGGACCCCGACACCTGCCTCCTCCTGGGCGCGATCTGCCAGGAGCAGGGTCAAATACCGGCGGCCATCGAGGCCCTCCGCCGAGCCGTCTACCTGGCGCCGGATTCGGCTGCGGCCCATTACATGCTGGGCTGCCTCCTGTTCCGGCAGGGTGATCGCAAGCGCGGTCGGCGATCCCTCGAAGCCGTCGTGAAAATCCTGCAATCGTCCTCACCAGATCAGCCGGTGCCGGGGAGCGACGGGCTGACGGCGGGACGGCTGCTTGAGACCTCCCTGGCCTACATGGAGATGGAGCGATGACAGAACGAACGCGCCGCATCGACTGGCAGGAGGTCCATTCCCGTCTTGAGCAGGCCCGGCTGACCATGGAGTCAGGCGGCGCCCCGAGTCAGGCCGAGGTCTCACGGACCCTGAGGGACAGGGCCGCAGCGCTCGCAGCGCCCCTCGAAGAGTTCCGGCCCGCCACGGAAATGATGGAGCTGCTCGTATTCTCCCTGGGCGGGGAGCGGTTCGGGGTAAAAACGACGCACGTGCTCGAGGCGACCCCCCTGCGAGACCTGCTCCACGTGCCCTGGACGCCGGCCTTCGTCCTGGGCGTGGTCAATTACCGAGGCCGGATCATGACTGTCCTGGATCTGCGGCCATTGCTGCACCTCCCGTCCGATCACGAGCCGAACGGCAGACAGGTCGTCTGGATCGAAGCCGGCGGCGTGGCGCTGGGAATCGCGGTCGATTCGATCGCCGGAACCATCTCGATCCCCGCTACCCAGGTAGCGCCGCCACCGGAAGCCCTGATAGGCCTTCGCCTCGCGCTCACCGCCGGGGTGACGGATGACCTCGTCACGGTCCTCGATCTGGAGGCCCTGACGCAGGCTCAGGAACTGACAGTCGACGACGAGGTCGCATGAGACGCTTCGAGGAGGAGGGAGACATGAGCATGAAGAAATGGACCATCAATCGACAACTGGCGACAGGGTTCTCCGTGGTGCTGCTGCTGCTGCTCGCCACGTCGGCCGTCGGGTTGTACGCGCTTTCGCGCAGCGCGGCCATGACCGAGACGACACTTCGCTACCAAGGGGTCATCCTGAAGAACAAGCTCGGGGCGGCGGGCGCCTTCGGGTACGCGGACGCGGATCTCCTGCGCTACCTGATGACGCAGGATCGGACATTCGTCAAGGGCTGGGAAAAGTGGATCGACACGGCCCGCCAGATGATCCTCGAAGCCCGGGACACAACCGCCATGGCCGACTCTAAGTCGGCGTGGGACGAGGCGCTCCGTTTGTTCAGCGTCGCCGAAGAAGCGGGAAAGCGCGTGATCGAAGCCGAGTCGGCCGGCCGCCACGCCGACGCGCTCCGCCTCCGCGCGGAGCAATTCCAGCCGGCCCGCGACCAATTGCTCGCCACGCTCGACCGCGTCATGGGCGCTGAGTCGAAATTTGCGACGGGGATCTCCGAAACGGCGCTGGCCGAAGCCGCGCAAGCCTCCTGGGTCATGGTGGCGGTCACAGGGTTCACGTTGATCTGCGGCCTGGGCATCGGCTGGGGCGTCACGCGGTCCATCACGCGCTCCCTGCGAGAGGTCATCGGCTCCCTGGCCTCCGCGTCGGCCGAAATCGTGGCGGCCACGACGCAGCAGGCCGCGGGGACGGCCGAGGAGGTCAAGGCGGTCCAGGAAACCTCCACGACCGTGGACGAGGTGAAGCAGACGGTGCAGGTCTCCGCCCAAAAGGCGCGGGCCGTGGCCGACGCGGCCCAGAAAAGCGCCCAGGTGTCCCAGGACGGCCAGCGGGCCGCGGCGGAGAGCGTCCGTGGAGCTCAGGAGGCCAAGACACGGATGGAAGCCCTCGCCGAGCGGATCCTGACCCTGAGCGAGCAGGCCCAGGCCATCAGCGAGATCATCGCGGCCGTCAATGACCTGGCCGAGCAGTCCAACTTGCTGGCCGTCAACGCGGCCATCGAGGCGGCCAAGGCCGGGGAAACGGGCAAAGGCTTCGCGGTCGTGGCCACGGAGGTGAAGAGCCTGGCCGAGCAGTCGAAGCAGGCCACGGCCAGGGTCCGGGGGATCCTCAACGAAATCCATCAGGCGACGCAGGCCGCGGTGATGGCGGCCGAACAGGGAGTCAAGACGTCGGAGGCGGGCGAATCGCTCGCCCGGCAGGCGGGCGAAAGTATCCGCTTCCTCGCCGAAAGCCTCACCGAGTCGGCCCAGGCCGCCCAGCAGATCCTCGCCTCCACGCAGCAGCAGGTGGTCGGCATGGACCAGACGGCGGTGGCGATGCAGAACATCAAGCAGGCCTCCGCCCAAAACATGGCAGCGACGCGACAGGTCGAGGAATCGGCCCACAACCTGAACGAGCTGGCGCAGCGGCTCACGGTCCTCGTGACGGTCGAGGGAAACGGCAACCTCGCGAGGCACCGTCCCCACGCCAAGGCATCCAGCCCCGCACGATAGGGTCGCCATGGCGCACAAGACCGATGATCTGAAGGCGAGGCTGCTGGCCACCTTCCAGGTGGAGGCGGAGGAACACCTCCAGGCCCTGACGGCCAATCTTGCGGCGCTGGCGCGGGAACTGCCTCCTGCCGAATCCCGCGCGGCAGTCGAGGTGTCGTTCAGGGAGATGCATACGCTGAAGGGGGCCGCCCGTTCCGTCGGCCTGACGGCGGTGGAAGCGCTCTGTCAGGCCTGCGAGGCCATTTTCAGCAAGCTCTCGCGGGGCGAGATCCCCCTGTCCCCGCTGACCCTGGCGGCGCTGCGCGAGGCCGTCGAGCGCATCCCGCTCCTCCTCGCGGGGGCTCCGGGCCAGGCAGGCGCGGGCGGGTTGCTCGGCCGCCTGAAGAGCATTGGAGCGACGGGCCACTCAGTCCCTACAGTCTCCGCTGAAGACACGGCAGCTCAGGCGCCTGCCCCGGCGCCGGCCTCCGCGACCGCACCCCCGACGGTCAGCACCGTCCGCCTCGACACCGCCAAGCTCGACGCCCTCCAGCTTCAAGCGGAGGAGCTCCTGCTCTCCAAGCTGGCGACTGAGGAGCGGATGCAGGAGGCGCGCGAGGTGCTCGAACTCGTGGCTCGCTGCGGTACCGCCTTCGCTCGGAAACGAACCGCGCGGCATGCGACGGACTTCAAGAGCCCGTCTGCTGTCCTTTCCACCGACACCGGAACGGCCATGAAGGCGGTCGAGGCCCGCGCCATGGTTCTGCTGGAACACGTTACTCGCGATCACCGGATGCTCACCGCGACCGTGGACGGGCTTCAGGGCAACCTGCGCCTGCTGAGGATGACGCCCGCCTCAGCCATCCTGAACCCCTTTCCGGCCATGGTTCACAGTCTTGCCGACGAGCTGGGGAAGCAGGTGGAGTACTCGGTCCAGGGAGCCGAGCTGGAAGCGGACCGCAGGGTGATTGAAGCGATCAAGGACCCGCTCATTCATCTGGTCAGGAACGCCGTTGATCACGGAATCGAGACACCGGAGGTCAGAACGGCCGCCAGCAAGACACCGCGGGGACGCATCTCCGTAACCGTCGCGCCTCTCGAGGGGAACCGGATCGAGATCCGGGTCGAGGACGACGGGCGCGGCATCGACCTGGCCCAGGTCCGGGCGGCGGCAGTGCGCGCCAGGCAACTGACGTCGGAGGAGGCCCAGGAGTTGACCGACGAGGAGGCCTTGGACTTGATCTATCGGTCCGGGATCAGCACCACGCCCCTCATCAGCGACGTCTCCGGTCACGGCCTGGGGCTGGCGATCGTGCGGGAACGGGTGGAACGGCTCGACGGCCGCATCCGCGTGGAGTCCCGTCCGGGGACCGGCACGACGGTCCGCATGACCCTCCCCGTCGCCATCGCGACCTTTCGCGGGCTGCTGGTGCGCGCGGACGGGCAGCCGTTCCTGCTCCCGAGCGAGGCGATTGAGCGCGCGATCCACCTGCCCTCACCCGACCTTCACAACAGGGAAGGACAGCCGATGATTCAGTGGGAGGGGCGCCCGCTCCTCCTGGCCCGTCTGGCCGACCTGCTGGGGCTCCCGACGAAGAAGGACGTGCCCGGATCGAACGGCAGGCCCCCCTGCATCGTCCTGCGGGTGCGGGACGTGCGCGTGGCCCTCATTGTCGACGAGGTGCAGGGCGAGCAGGAGGTCGTCGTCAAGGAGTTGCAGCCGCCGCTCCTCAGGGTGCGGAACGTGGCCGCCGCGGGACTCCTCGGGACCGGCCAGGTGGTCCTCGTCCTTCGACCGTCCGACCTGCTCGGAACGATCCGCGAGCGTCCCCGTCCGCCCGCCGCTTCCGTCGCGGTCCGGGAGGAACGGCGCCAGCCGGCGATCCTGGTCGTGGACGATTCGATCACCACGCGCACGATGGAAAAAAATCTCCTGGAGGGCGCGGGCTATCAGGTCCATGTGGCGGTCGACGGCATGGAGGCCTGGGCCGTTCTCAGAAGCATGCCCATAGACCTGGTCGTCTCCGACGTGGACATGCCCAGGATGAACGGGCTGGAGCTCACCGAAAAGGTTCGCGCCGATCGGGATTTGGCGAACCTGCCGGTCATTCTGGTCACGGCGCTCGAGACCAGGGAGGATAAGGAGCGGGGGCTCGAGGTGGGAGCGAACGCCTACATCGTGAAGTCAAGCTTTGATCAGTCGAACCTCCTGGAGTTCATCAGAAGGCACCTGTAAGTCGTGATTAGGGGGCCGGCATGGTTCGAGTGCTGGTGGCCGAGGATTCAGCGGTGACGAGGGAGTACCTCATGCACATCCTGAGCCAGGACCCAACGCTTGAGGTCACGGGCGCGGCCCGTAACGGCCTGGAAGCGGTGGCCCAGGTCGAGCGCCTGAGGCCCGACGTGGTCCTGATGGACATTCACATGCCCGGAATGGACGGCTACGACGCAACCAAGCGGATCATGGAGCGGGCACCCACCCCGATCGTGATGGTCAGCTCCGTTCTCAGCCACGACGAGATCGCCATGACCTTCAAGGCGCTCGAGGCCGGCGCCCTCACCGTCCTGAACAAGCCGGACGGGCCGGGTCATCCCGGGAGCGCCAGGGCCTCGGTGCACATCAGGGAAACGGTCAAGTTGATGGCCTCCGTCAAGGTCGTCCACCGGTGGCCAAAGCGCTCTCCGCCGGCCTTCCCGCCCCTGCCGCCGATCCGCAAGACAAGGTCGAAGGCCCGGTTGATCGCACTCGGCGCCTCTACGGGCGGACCGACGGTCATGGCGGAGATCCTCGCCGACCTTCCGGGCAGCCTGCCGATTCCCATCCTCGCCGTGCAGCACATCGCCCCGGGGTTCGTCTCAGGCCTGGCCGAGTGGCTTGCCCACAACACCCTGCTCCGCGTGAAGCTGGCGGAGGATGGAGAGAGCACGAGGGCGGGGACGGTATACCTAGCCCCCAGCGGCTCGCAGATGGGCATTTCGCGGGACAGCCGCATCCGCCTCACCGGCGGACCCGCGGAGCAGGAGTTCTGCCCGTCGATTTCCCATCTTTTCCAGTCCGTCGCCGAGTCCTTCGGCAGCTCCGCGATCGGGGTCCTCTTGAGCGGGATGGGACAGGACGGGGCGGCCGGTCTGATGGAGCTCGATCGGACGGGCGGGGTGACCGTGGCACAGGATGAGGACACCTGCGTGATCTTCGGGATGCCGGGCGAAGCGGTCCGGTTGGGAGCGGCCCAGTACGTGCTGCCGCCCCGGCAGATATCGGAGCTGCTCCGTTCGCTGATCATCGAATAGGAGGAAGTCGTGAACGTTCCCGTCATAGGCCGAAACCAGGACATCGATGTGCTCATCGTCGAAGACAGCCCGACCCAGATCGCGCACCTCTCCTACCTCCTCGAAGAGGAAGGCTATGCGGTGAGGACCACGACGAACGGCCGCCAGGCGCTGGCGGCGATCCGCTCCCGGATGCCCACCATCATCATCAGCGACATCATGATGCCCGAAATGGACGGCTACACGCTGTGCCGGGCGATCAAGGCCGACGCCACGCTGAAGAACGTCCCGGTCATCCTGGTGACCGACCTCAACAGCCCCCAGGATGTCGTGATGGGGCTGGAATGCTGCGCGGACAACTTCATCACCAAACCCTACGATCCGCAGTTCCTGCTCGCCCGGATCACGCAGAGCCTCCTGAACAAGGCCTTGCGCTCGCCGCACAGCAGGGATGCCCCCGTGCAGATCGAGCTGGCCGGCTCCAGGTACACGATCTCCGCCGAGCGGCATCAGATTCTGGACTTGCTCATTCCAACCTATGAAGAAGCGGTCCGCCTGAATCAGAAGCTCAAGGAGCAGCAGCAGGAGCTCGCCCTGGAGGTCCAGGAACGGACGGCCGCGAACGAGCGGCTGGTTGCCGAGATGGCCGAACGCAAGCGGGCGGAAGAGGCCTTGCGGAAAAGCGAGGAGCAGACCCGCACGATCCTCAACCTGGCGAACGAGGCCTATATCGCCATGGACTCGGACGGAGTGATTCGAGATTGGAACCGCGCGGCCGAGGTCACGTTCGGATGGCCACGGGAGGACATCCTGGGTAAACCACTGGTTGAGTCGGTGATTCCGCCCCGGTACCGGGAGGCGCACACCCGAGGGGTTCAGCACTTTCTCAAGACCGGCGAGGGGCCGGTGCTGAACAAGCGGATTGAGATCGAGGCCCTGCACAAGGATGGGCATGAGCTTCCGGTGGAGCTGTCGATCACGCCCATCCGGCTGGCCGAGCGCTTCATCTTCTGCGCCTTCCTGCACGACATCACCGAGCGCAAGCAGGCCGAGCGCGAGCTCCGGACCAGGACCGAGCAGTTGGAGGCGGCCAACAAGGAATTGGAAGCCTTCTCCTACTCCGTCTCGCACGATCTGCGCGCGCCGCTGCGCCACATCAATGGATTTGCAGACCTGCTGCAGAGGCATGTCACCTCGATGCTGGATGAGAAGGGCCGGCGATACCTGGGGACGATCTCGGACTCGGTCAGGCAGATGGGTCTGCTGATCGACGACCTGTTGACATTTTCACGGATGGGCCGGACGCAACTCCACTTCACGGAAGTAAACCTCGAGGAACTGGTCAGGCAAGTGATGGACGATCTGAAACCCGAGATGGAGGAGCGACGCATTGCCTGGACGGTCGGAGCCTTGCCCAACGTCAGCGGCGACCGGGCCATGTTGCGCCAGGTGCTGGTCAACCTGCTCGGCAATGCGGTGAAATATACGCGCCCGTGCAAGCAGGCGCGGATCGAGATCGGCTGCACCGACGGATCCGGTGAAACGGTGATCTTCGTGCGCGACAATGGCGTCGGCTTCGACATGCAGTATGCCCACAAGCTCTTCGGCGTCTTCCAGCGCCTGCACGGTGCCACCGAGTTTGAAGGCACCGGCATCGGGCTGGCCCTTGTCCAACGCATCATCCACCGGCATGGAGGCCGCATCTGGGCGGAAAGTGCTGTAGACAAAGGCGCAACGTTTTATTGCTCGCTCCCCGCTCAAGTGAGTGGAGGGGAAGAGGCAATGGCAACGCATGAACTCAAAAGGAGAAAGAATGGCTAATCTCAAGCGCATCCTGTTGGCGGAGGATAATCCGAAAGACGTGGAGCTGACCCTCACGGCCCTGGACGAGCACAAGCTGGCCAACGAGGTCGTGGTCGTCCACAACGGCGCGGAGGCGCTGGACTACCTGTACCGGCGTGGAAAGTTCTCCGCACGGGAGGTGGGCAACCCCGCCGTCGTCCTGCTGGACATCAAGATGCCCAAGGTGGACGGTTTGGAAGTCCTGAGGATGGTCAAGGCAGACCCGGACCTGAAATCCATCCCGATGGTCGTCCTGACTTCCTCGCGCGAGGAGCGGGACCTGGCGAGGAGCTACAGCCAGGGTGTCAATGCCTATGTGGTGAAACCGGTGGAGTTCCAGGAGTTCATCAAGGCCGTCAGCAGCCTGGGCATATTCTGGGCGCTCGTCAACGAACCGCCTCCCCGCAGCGCAGGCAAAATGAAAGAACCTCGTTCGCATTCTCAGCCCTAAGAGAAAGGGCCAGCATGTCGAAGAAACCCGGCATTCAAAGACCGCTGACCATCCTGCACGTGGAGGACAACACCCACGACGCGGACTTGATCGAGACCACGCTCATCGGGGGCGGCCTACAGGTCAAGATCGCGCGCGTGGATGCCAGGGAGTCCTTCCTGGCCGGCCTGGAACGCCGGCCGCTGGACCTCATCCTGTGCGATTACACGTTGCCGCAGTTTCATGGGCTCACAGCACTGGAGCTTGCGCGGGAGCACCGTCCGGACGTGCCGTTTATTTTCGTGTCCGGCACCCTCGGCGATGACCTGGCCGCAGACACTCTGCGGAAGAGCGCGGCGGACTATCTCTTGAAAGACCGGTTGGCCCGCCTGGTGCCGGCCGTCCAGAGGGTGCTGAGAGAGGCGAAAATCAGGTCCCTCGTGTCCGGGCATCCGCCGGCTGGAGAGGGAGACAACCCGGACGATGGAGTCACCGGTCGAGGCAAGGAATCGTAAAATGGCCGCTCCTCTGCGCATTCTCCACGTGGAAGACAATCCGCTCGATGCGGAACTCCTCTATGAGAATCTCAAGAAAAGCGGCCTGGTATTTGAGGTGCAGCGCGTCACCTCCCGGGCCGATTTTCTATCGGCACTCGCAGAACGCGAATTCGGTCTGATCCTGTGCGATTATGCGCTCCCCTCATTCAGCGGACGGGACGCACTGGCGCTCGCACAAGAGAAATACCCCGACATCCCGTTCATCTTCGCCACCGGCACCATCGGCGAAGAACTGGCTGTCGAGGTCCTCAAGGCCGGTGCGACGGACTATGTGCTCAAGGACCGGACGGCGCGACTGGGCCCCGCCATCCAACGTGCCCTGCAAGGAGCAAAGGAATCCCGCAAGCGGAAGCAGATGGAGGAAGAGATCCGCCGTTTGGCCTACTCGGATCCGGTCACCGGCCTTCCGAACCGCGTATCGCTCAACGAACGGCTTGAACAGTGTCTGCGGGTCGACCGGAAAAACCAGGGCCCGGTGGCCCTGCTCTTGATGAACCTGAGCCACTTCACGGACATCAATAACACCCTCGGTCACAAGAACGGAGACCTCCTGTTGCAGAAGGTCGGCCAACGACTGCAGCGTGCCCTGCCGGACCCGGCACTGGTGGCAGCTCTCGGAGGAGACCGATTTGCCGTCCTGCTCCAAGGCGACATCGCACAGGCCGCATTCGCCGCCGAACTCATGTTGGGCACGCTGCGCGAGCCGGTCGTGATCGAAGGATTGCGGATCGACATCGAAGCCACCGTCGGAGTCGCGCTCTCTCCCTCCCATGGCCGGGACCCCGGCACCCTGTTCAGGAGAGCGGATATTGCTTGTTCGCTTGCCAAAGACAGTCAGAGCCACTATGCCCTCTACGATCCCGCCCAGGACCACTACAGCGCCGAGCGCCTTGCGTTGATCGGCGAACTGCGCGACGCGATCAAAGATGATCAGCTTGTCCTGCATTACCAGCCCAAGACGGATTTGAAGAGCGGGCAGGTCATCAGCGCCGAAGCCCTCATGCGCTGGCAGCATCCGACACGGGGCATGATCCAGCCGATGCAGTTCATTCCGCTGGCGGAACATACGGGCCTGATCAAGCCGCTGACGGAATGGGCCATCCAGACTGCGCTGCGTCAGATTCAGACCTGGCAGAAGGAGGGAATCGAACTGGCTGTAGCCGTGAACCTGTCGACCAGAAACCTTCTCGATCCCGGCCTGCCCTGCCAAATCGACCGTTTGCTGAAAGAGTTCGACGTGGCTCCGGGGCGGCTGGAACTGGAGATTACGGAAAGCGTCATCATGGCCGACCCGGTCCGCGCAATGGAATGTCTCACGCAGTTGAACCGGATGGGCCTCCGGCTGTCCGTGGACGACTTCGGCACCGGCTATTCGTCATTGGCCTACCTCAAACGCCTGCCGGTGCACGAGCTCAAGATCGACAAATCGTTCGTGCAGGGGCTGATGAAGGACCGGAACGATGCCATCATCGTGCGGGCCGCCATCGATCTCGGACACGCAATGGGCCTGGTGCAGGTCGCAGAGGGCGTCGAGAACCAGCAAACCTGGCATGGGCTCATCGCGCTCGGATGCGACATGCTGCAGGGAAATTTCCTGAGCAAACCGCTCCCCGCCGCCGACTTTATCCGCTGGTTGCGATGGTCGCGCGAGGCCCTTCCAGGAACCGTGCCGAAAGGGACCGGGGGACGCCGATGAAATCGCCTCTGTGCATTCTCCACCTCGAAGACAACCCGAACGACGCCGAATTGGTCAAGGCAATGCTGATCGACAACAGGATTTCCTGCGAGGTTACGAAGGTTGAAACCAAAGAAACATTCACAGCCTCGCTGGAACGCGAACGATTCGACCTGATCCTGGCCGACTACTCCCTGCCCGGTTTCACCGGCCTGGAGGCGCTGAAACTGGCGGTCACCATCCAACCGAATATTCCGTTCATTTTCGTTTCCGGGACAATAGGAGAGGAATTTGCCGTGCTCACCCTGCACATGGGCGCGATGGACTATGTGCTCAAAAATAACCTGGTCCGCCTCCCCGCAGCGGTGCGCCGGGCCATTACTGAAGCGGAGATGACCACCACACGCAGGCACGTGGAAGAAGCGTTTCGTCTCCACGCGGCTCGGATGAAATCCATCATGGACACCTCGCTGGATGCCATCATCGTGATGGACAGCAAGGGCGCGATTCTCGACTGGAACGCCCAGGCGGAGTCCGTCTTCGGTTGGACGGCGCACGAAGCCCTCGGCCGCATGGTCGTCGAGACGGTCATCCCGCCCCAGCATCGCGAGGCGCACACGCGCGGCCTGATGAAGTTTCTGGCCACCGGCGAAGGGGCGATGCTGAACCGGCGTATTGACATCACCGCGCTGCACAAGACCGGCCGCGAGTTTCCCGTGGAGCTGGCCGTGACCGCGAGCAACATCAAGGACCAGTGGCAATTCATCGCGTTCATCATGGATACCTCGGAACGCAAGCGGACGGAACGACGCCTGGCCGCGCAGTACGCGGTGACGCAGGTGCTGGTCGAGTCTCCAACGCTCGAGGAGGCGGGCGCGAAGATCTTGCAGGTGCTCTGCGAATGCCTCGGCTGGGAGGTGGGAAGCATCTGGAGGACGGACCGTGACGCCAATCTCTTACGTTGCCTCGAGATCTGGCATGCCCCGAAAACGGAGGCCGCTGAGTTCATGACAGACAGCCGGCAGCGGACGTTCGCTCCCGGCGTCGGAATGCCCGGCCGCGTCTGGAGTCAGTGTGAACCGGCCTGGATTTCCGACGTGCTCAAGGACCCGAACTTTCCGCGCGCCCCGACGGCGGCGAAGGCGGGGTTGCATGCAGCGGTCGGGTTTCCGATCAAGGTGGGGAAGAACGTCCACGGCATCATCGAGTTTTTTAGCCGGTATGTCCGTGGGCCGGACACCGAATTCATGCAGATGGTCGGTGAGATCGGCATCAAGATCGGCCAGTTCATCGAGCGCAAGGAAACCGAAGCCGCGCTGCAGGAGAGAGACCTGGCCAAGCTCTCGGCGGAACGCGCCAACCAGGCCAAGAGCGAATTCCTCTCGCGGATGAGCCACGAACTGCGGACCCCTCTGAACGCCGTGATGGGATTCGCCCAGTTGCTGGAAATGGATACGCTGAGCTCCGAGCAGCAGCAGCATGTGCAGCAGATCCTCAAGGGAGGACGGCACTTATTGACCCTCATCAACGAAGTGCTGGACATCGCCCGGATCGAAGCCGGCCGCCTGACGTTCTCGCTGGAGCCGGTCCTGGTCTCCACCGTCATCGGCGAAGCGGTGGATCTGGTCCGGCCGCAGGCGGCTGCGAGAAAAATTCAACTCATCGTCCCGCCTGCGCAGCCCAAGGCCGTCCATGTTCGTGCCGATCGGCAACGGCTGAAGCAGGTGTTGCTGAACCTCCTGTCGAACGGAGTGAAATATAACCGGGAAGGCGGCACGTTGACCGTCGCCTGTGAAACGGTTCCGGACAGTCGGTGCCGGATCACGGTCACGGATACGGGGAACGGGATCCCCGCCGCCATGATATCGAGGCTGTTCACCCCCTTCGACCGTCTCGGGGCGGATGCAACAACCGAGGGAACAGGACTTGGGCTGGCCTTGAGCCGCAGTTTGACCACAGGGATGGGAGGCACACTCTCGGTTGACAGTGTGGAGGGTCGAGGCACTTCGGTCTCTGTCGAACTTTCGCTGTCGGAACTTCCCTCAGCCCAGACACCAGCGCCGCCTGAAAAAGTCGAGGTGTCGATGCCGGTATCACACGGAACGTTTACGGTGCTGTATATCGAGGATAACCAGGAGAACTACAACCTCGTGGAACGTCTGGTCGAGCGACGACCTGGCATCCAGCTGATCGGAGCCATGCAGGGGAAGCTGGGCGTGGAGCTGGCGGTCGCGCACCGGCCCGACGCAATTCTGCTGGACCTGAACCTGCCGGACATTCAGGGGGACGAGGTGTTGCTGCGCCTGCGGGAGCACCCCGAGACGGCGACGATCCCGGTCGTCATGCTCAGCGCCGATGTCATGCCCAAGCAGATCGACAAGCTGCTGGCCGCCGGCGCGAAGAAATATCTCACCAAGCCGATCGACGTGACTCAATTCTATGCATTGCTGGATGCACTGATGGCCAAAAAGGGAGGACGTTAGGAAATGGACAGAGGAAACGCGCCCAAGCCCAAGATCCTGATCGTGGATGATCAACCCCAGATGCGCGCGTTTCTGCGCGCTGCGCTCAAGGGGCTGCCCGTGGACATCGTGGAAGCCGGTGACGGCTTGGACGCCATGCTCCTGATCGAAACCGAGCAACCGGACCTCCTGCTGTCCGACTATCTGATGCCGAACTGGGACGGCCTGACCCTGTGCCATGAGCTCCGGGGGGCATCCGGTAAGAGGCCGACCCTGAAAATTTCCAAGCCGCTCAAGATCGTGCTGATTTCCGGACAAACCACGCAGCCCATGCTGCTGGAAGCCGTCAACCACGGCATCGTGGACGCGGCGTTCCACAAGCCCGTGGATGTGCACGATCTCCAGCAGGTCGTCAAGCGCCTGCTGGCGCTGGATCAGTAATTGAGACGCCGATGCGCATGCTGGTGACATAAATAACGCCGCTCTGACACAGCGAGGTAGTCATGGAACTTGTCTGCACCCAATGCCGCAAGCCGTTTGTCAAAGCGACCAGGCAGCGAGGCGTTCTGGATCGCCTCTTGAGTCTGGTCTATGCCTATCCCTTCCGCTGCCAGGTCTGTCAACACCGGTTTCACCTGATGCAATGGGGCCTGCGCTACATCGAGAAGGACGTGGATCGTCGCGAGTACGAGCGGCGGCCGGTACAGCTTCATGCAAAACTGCAGGATGAACAGAAAAGAGAGTACGAGGGGACCGTCCGCGATCTCTCCATGGGCGGTTGCGCGATAGAGATGCATGCGCCGTGGCAGGAGGGCGCCCTGCTCCGTCTCCAGTTGGACGCTCTGGACAGCGAGCCATTCATCACGGTGGAAACCACGATCGTACGCTCGGCGCAGGAGCCGCATCTGCGGTTGGAATTCCTGCGGATGGCCCCACACGAGAATGACCGCTTGAGTCAATTCATCCTGAATCTCTGGCTGGAAGGCTCGCAGGAAGCCCGCAAAGGTGGCCGGCACGGCCAACTGACGCTGTGATCTGCCCGCGCTGCGCCAATCCGTTTCTTCAGCGGGTCCGACCAGACGGGCTTCTCGGACGCCTGCTCGCTCTCCTGTTCGTGCATCCCTTCCGCTGCCAGATTTGCCGGCATCGGTTCCACGCCGTGCGATGGGGGATCCGCTACGATCGGGAGCCCGAGGATCGTCGCCAGTGTGTCAGGCGCGCAGTCCGTTTTTCTGCCACCCTAGCCTCGCCATTCGGGGAGCATGCAGGGAGCGTCACGGAACTCTCGATCGGTGGCTGTTCGATCGCCGTGTTCACGCCCTATCGCGTGGGGGATACGCTTTCCATCCGGCTATGCACGCAGGATGACCAACCGCCGATCGAAGTAAGCACGGCTGTTATCCGGACGGTCTCTCAGGGCCGCCTCGGCGTGGAATTTCTTACGTTTCGAGACCACGAAGAGGCCCGCCTGCGCCAGCTCATGCTGACACTCTGGATCGAAGGCGAACCGGCGGCGCGGGAAAAGCATTGGGAGAAGACGCTGGCCGCGATCGGAGCGGCCGGCAACGATCATACGAACACAGACTCATGAAACGAGAGGAGGAACGATGACTCCGAGCCCGACAAGCACTCCGAAAATATTTTCCCGCCGCCTCGTCAAAATCATGAAAGTCATGGAGCGGTTTCGCGAGGAGGCGGAACAAAAGGGGCAGCTGCCCTTTGCGGATGCGCTGCGGAGTTGCACGCTGGAAATCGCCAGCGGCAACATGGAGTGTCCTCTCGGCATGCTCGTCGTGGACGAATCGGCGCGCACCGGCGTTTTTATGGCATTCAATCTCAGCGCCCCGGCGCCACAGCGTCGTGATCCGGCTTCTGCAGAAGGGAGGCAGGTTCCGGCCGACACGTCCGCTCTGACCGTCCTGGAATGGCAGAGCAAGTACGCCAAGCTCTGGAGCCTGCTCAAAGAGGACGCCAAGCTCGCCAAAGACGCCGAATGCCTGGAAGCTCTGGAAGCCTGTAGCGATCCCGCCCGGACACACGCATGCCCGGTGAGGGAACTGATCGCGCAAAACCTGTGGCGAGGAAACAAACCCTGAGCGGGCACGCCCGATCGGGGCGATGCAAGGAACTGAGCATGCTGACTTCATTGCTTCAACGCAGGATACGAAACAGACGCTCACCTGATTGCCGGCGCTGATCGCAGACGGAAGGAAGTGACCGCATGGACCCATTGCATGTGACGATGAACGGCACGTACGACCTGAATCTGGTCGCCATCTCAATCGCGATCGCTGTGTTTGCCTCGTATGCGGCGCTCGATCTCGCCGGCCGGGTCACGGAGGCGCAAGGCCGCACGCGCCTGTGGTGGCTCGCGGGAGGCGCGGGTGCGATGGGAAGCGGCATCTGGTCCATGCACTACATCGGCATGTTGGCGTTCAGCCTGCCCATCCAGGTGCTCTACGACGTTCCGACCGTCCTGCTGTCTCTCCTGGCCGCCGTCTTCGCATCCGCCGTCGCGCTGTTCGTCGTGAGCCACCCGTCAATGGGCTTTCCCCAAGTGCTGCTCGGCGGCAGCATCATGGGTCTTGGCATCACGGCCATGCACTACACCGGCATGGCCGCCATGCGTCTCCAGGCGACGATCCGCTACGATCCGCTTCTCGTCGCGGCGTCGGTGGCCATCGCGATCGGCGTGTCATTCGTGGGACTGCTGCTGCTGTTCCGGTTCCGCGAGAGGACGACCAGGTGGAACTGGCCGAAGTTCGCAAGCGCCGTCGTGATGGGGCTGGCCATCCCCAGCATGCACTACACCGCGATGGCGGCGGCCGGCTTTCTTCCGGCTGACGCGCTTGCCGATACCGCGCGCGCCGTGGACGTTTCCGTGCCCGGCACGCTGGCCATCGCCTTGGGCACGGTCATGCTCCTCGGACTCGCGCTCGTCGTTCCCAGACATCGCGTGCCCTACGCCTGGCTGCCGGTGCTGATCGCCGTGGTCACGATGTTGGCGCTGGTCGTCGGCGCGACCGCGCTGCACTACATCGAAACCCGCCTGATCGCGATCACCGGAGAGAACCTGAGCCTGGCCGCAGCCGAGATCGCGGACAAGCTGAGCCGCATGCTGTCCGAACGACAGAAGGAGGCTCAGACGATCACGCGGACGCTCATGGCGCAAAAACAGGACGCGGCCTACCTGACTCGACACTTGACCTGGATCAAGAAATCCTCAGGCGTCTATGTCTGGCTGGGCGTAACCGACCAGCACGGACGCATCGTGGCAGCCACGAATCCGGCCACCGTGGGCCGGGACGTGAGTGAAGAGATCTGGTTCCAGTCCGTGCGGCAGGGGGGAATGATTCATGTGGGAGACGTGCAGGTCGACGTGGTGACCGACGGAACGGACGCCGTCGCGTTCACCGCGCCCATCACCAGTCCGGAGGGGAAATTCGTGGGGGCGGTCACGACCAGGATCGCGATTGCGGCGCTCGAGGACGCAGTGACCCACACGATTCGCATGCTCCAGGCGCAGCATGAACTCCTGGGAACGAGCGAATACCAGTTCATGACCTACAACGGCGACGTCTTCGTGGATTCGGATCTGCTGCACAAGGGCAACGTGAATCTCAAACAGTTGAAGCTCCCCTCCGCTCTGCAGAGTGAAATGAACATGTTCGGGTACATCGAAGAAGAGCACGCGCGCCGACACGTCCCGGTCGTCACCGGCTATGCCCGGAGCCTGGGCTATCAAGGTTTCCCAGGCCTGCAGTGGACGGTTCTGGTGCGCATGGACCGGAACAGCATCCTGACGCCCATTCGGAACGTGGTCTGGAAACTGGGCGCGGCGGCGTTTGTCATGGGAGTGCCGATGGTGGGGCTGCTGTTCTGGGCCACGGGCCGTCTGCGGAAGGAATGGGCTACGGCTGAACTGGAAAAGGTGCATGCCAGGGCTGCCGAGAATGCGGCGCAGAAAAGCGAGCGGATGACCCGTCAGATTGTCGACACCGCGCAGGATGCGGTCCTCACCATGGACGCCCATGGCATCATCACGGACTGGAACATCGAGGCCGAACCGATGTTCGGGTTGACGCGTGCGGAGGCGATCGGGCAACCGATGATCCCTCTCATCATCGCCCCCGTCCAGCGGGAGGAGTATGAACGCGGACTTCAGGAGAGTCTGGCCACCGGCGACGGGACGATTCTGAACAAGCGGGCTGAAATCACGGCGCTGCGCCGGGACGGGAGCAAGTTTCCAGCCGAGATGAACCTCTCCATCATGCCGTTTGAGCAGACTTATCAGTTCAGCGCCTTCGTGCGCGACATCACCGAGCGCAAACAGCTCGAGGAGTCCCGCCTGGCCGTGCTGACCGCCGAGCAGGCCAGCAGGGCCAAGAGCGGGTTCCTCTCGCGCGTGAGCCACGAGTTGCGCACCCCGCTGAATGCGATTCTGGGATTTGCCCAACTGCTGGAGATGGAATCCCTCAACGCCCAGCAGCAGAAAAGCGTCCAGCATATTCTCAAGGGCGGCCGGCACCTGCTGACCCTCATCAACGAAGTGTTGGATATCTCGCGCATCGAGACGGGTCAATTGGCTCTTTCGATGGAACCGGTTCGGGTTTCCGATCTCGCCAGCGAGGTGATGGGACTGATCGGCCCACAGGCGGCCGCGAGCAACATCCGCGTCGTCACGGCACCCGCAGAGGATCCCACCCTTCATGTGCAGGCCGATAAGCAGCGGCTGAAGCAGGTGCTGCTGAACCTCCTGTCCAACGGAGTGAAATACAACCGGGAGGGCGGCACCCTGACGGTCTCCTGGCACAGCGTCCCGGAAGGCCGGGTCCGGATAACGGTCACGGATACGGGAGTCGGGATTCCACCGGCCATGCTGACGCGACTGTTCACGCCGTTTGACCGTCTCGGCGCGGAGCAAGCCGGCACCGAGGGGACCGGACTCGGCTTGGCCCTGACCAAGCAATTGGTGACCGTGTTGGGAGGCACGATCTCCGCGAACAGCACGGTCGGACAAGGCACCTCGTTCTCTGTCGACCTCCGGCAGGCGCACCCTCAGACGATGCCAGGCGCCGCGGCGCCCGCCGTTTCCGAAGTGGAGGCAGGAGCTCCCAGAGAAACTTTTACGGTGCTCTACGTCGAGGACAATCTGCCTAACTACGAACTGATCAAACAACTGTTTGAGAAATGGCCGACGGTCCGGCTGCTCAGCGCGATGCAGGGGGCGGCGGGGCTGGAACTCGCCGCCTGGCACCACCCGAATTTGATTCTGCTGGATCTGCACCTGCCGGATATTCCGGGGCATGAGGTCTTGTCCCGCTTGCGGGCAAACCCGGCGACGGCGGTCATTCCGGTGGTCATACTCAGCGCCGATGCCACAAAAGGACAGATCGATCGGCTTCGGGCTGCCGGCGCTCAGGCGTATCTCACCAAGCCGATCGAGGTGGCCGCCTTCTACGCAACGGTGAAAGAGATGATGAGCATGAAAGGGGTGAACATATGACGACGCACAATGAACAACAGCCCACCGTCCTGATCGTGGATGACCACCCTGAACTGGTGGCCTTATTCCGTAAGGCATTGGCGCTGCCGATTCGGATCCTGGAAACGGGCGATGGCATGGAGGCGATGAACTTGATTGAGACGAACCACGTGGACCTCTTGTTGACCGATTATCAGATGCCCTTCTGGGACGGCATCACCCTCTGCCAGACGCTTCGTGCCCGCGACGATCTCAAGTCCATCAAGATCGTGCTCATCACAGGAGAAGCCGCGCAGCCCCTCTTGCTGGAGGCCATCAACCAGGGCCTCGTCGATGCGGCGCTTCTCAAGCCGGTGGACGTGCATGAGCTCCAGCAGCTCGTCAAACGCCTGCTGGCGCTGCCTTAGCGCCGGGCCGATCGTCGTGGAGATTGAAAGGCGCCACCACCATTTTCGACCTAAAGCAGGGAGAGTCTCCGCACATCCCTCCGTCAGGAAACAGATATAAGTTCACTCCTGCCGCTACTTGCGTTTCCTAGCCATTTTGACGCTCCGTAATTGCCGGAATTTTGGCAGTGCGCTATGATGCGCACCGTTTTGTTCTCCACCGGAGGACCGGACGCATGATCGAAAGCGGAACATACCCGACGGAGCCGTTGTCGCCTCTCGCGACCTCCCGCCCTGCCGACCGTCTGGGCACTCCTGCCCGCGTGCGCTCCCGCGCGCTGCAGGTCGAACAGGTCAGGCTCCTCTACGCCTCCGCTCCCGCGGCGCTGGCGGCCACGCTCGTCTGTGTCGTCACGCTGGTCGCCATGGAATGGTACGCCAGCCCCCACTTCCCGCTGCTGGCCTGGCTGGTCTACATGGTTGTCCTGACGTCGCTCCGCCATCTGCTGGTCCGGCGCTTTCAGCAAGTATCGCCCGAACAGCAGGCACGGCCCGTCTGGGAGAAGCTGTTCCTGGCCGGTGCCGCCCTCTCCGGCCTGGGATGGGGTTCGACCATGTTTCTCCTGCTGCCCGAGTCATCGATCCCCCATCAGGTCTTTCTCGTCCTCATGCTGGGCGGCATCACGGCGGGAGCCGTGTCCACCCTCTCCGCCAGGCTCGAGGCGTTCCTGTGTTTCGCCCTGCCGACGGTCGCGCCGGTCGTCGCATATTTTCTGACTTCCGGAGACACGCTGACGACTGCCATGGCGGCCATGATCGTCGTCTTCGCCGTGGCGATGACCTACGTCGCGGCCCGGGTGAATTCGACCCTCGTCCATTCCCTGAACCTCAGGCTCCAGAACACCGACCTCCTTGAGCACATCCGGTCGCAACGGACGCAACTCGAACGCGCGGAGCAGGCCCGGGCCTCGAGCGACCGGCACTATCAGTTTTTCGTGGACCAGGCGACCGACATCATCTACCGGACCGACCGGACCGGCCGGTTCACCTTCATCAACGCCGTCGCCGCGCGGGTCATGCAATGTTCTGACGCGGAGATCCTCGGGCGGTATTTTACCGATTTCATCCGGCCGGATTATCGCCGGGCCGCCGTGCGGTTCTATGCCCGGCAACTCGTCCGGAAAACCACAACGACCTATTTTGAATTTCCGGCGCTCGCAAAGGACGGGCGGGAACTCTGGATCGGACAGAACGTGCAGGTGCTCACCGAAAAGGGGCAGGTGACGGGATTCCAGGCCGTGGCGCGCGATATCACGGAACGCAAGCGGGTGGAAAAGGCGCTGCTCATCAGCGAAGGAGCGCTGCGCCAGGTGCTCCAGGAGCGCGAGCGGCTGGCCCGCAACCTGCACGACAACATCATCCAATCCATTTACGCGATCGGGTTCACGCTGGAGGAATGCCAGGAACTGCTGAACGGCTCGCCGGAGGATGCCGGCCGGAAACTGGACCAGGTCATCGCCGAACTCAACCGCATCATCCGCGAGGTCCGCGGCTACCTGATCATCCCCCCGGAGGAATCCGAAACGCTCTCTATCGACGAGCTGATCGCCTCGCTGCAACGTCTGGGCGGCCTGATGGAGCACGCCGACAGGATGCGATTCACGTTCGTGCTCGACCGCGTTGCGGCGGACCTGCTGACGGCCGGCCAGCGCGCCCAGTTTCTCTACGTGGCGCAGGAGGCCATGAGCAACAGCCTCCGGCACTCCGGCTCCTCGACGGCGCGTGTCTCGCTGGTCTGCACGACGGGCGGCATCCGGCTCGAAGTGTGCGACAACGGGGTCGGTTTTGCCCTCCCCGGGATACGGAACGGCAACGGAGGGCTGAGAAACATCCGCGTGCGGGCCCGCAAGATCGGCGCGAACCTTGACATCACGTCCCGGCCCATGGGCGGGACCATCGTCAGCATGGAGATTCCGGTCAATGAACACCATGACCTCACGTGGAAAGTCTGACTTTGCCGCCAGGCCGTCGCGGCTGACCGAGCGCGGGCCGAAGCCGGACCTGAAGGAACGGCTCATCCGGCTGCTCCTCGTGGACGACCACGAGGTAGTCCGGCTCGGACTCCGGGCCTTGTTCGATCGGACGGGAACGATTCACGTCGTCGGCGAAGCCGGCACCATGGAATCGGCCGTCGCGGAGGCCGTCCGGCTCAAGCCCGACGTGGTCCTGATGGACGTCCGCTTGCCGGACGGCGACGGCATCGAGGCCTGCCGCGATATTCGCGCCGAACGCCCGGACACCCGCGTGCTGTTCCTGACCTCCTATTCCGACGAGGCGGCCGTGGTCTCCACGGTGTTCGCCGGGGCCGCCGGGTTTCTGCTCAAGGAAATCGGCCGTGATGCCCTGGTCCAGGCCATCGAGGCCGTGGCCAGGGGGCAGTCCATCTTCGACCCCGCCGCGGTCCAGCGCATGATCGCCCAGATGCACCCGCAGTCGGCGGACGAGAAGCCGTTGCCCGAAGACGCGCTCTCCCCGCGGGACGAGCGCATCCTGGCGCTCGTGGCCGAGGGCAAAACCAACAAGCAGATCGCCGCCGAACTGGACCTCAGCGACAAAACGATCAAGAACCTCCTGAGCACGATCTTCCAGAAACTCCAGATTTCGCGCCGCTCCCAGGCCGCCGCCCTCTTCGTGAAACGCGCCACCGCCCGCTACTATCCGGCCGTTCAGAAAAAGGACAAATAGCCTTTTCCCCCATCCGTTCAGCCCTTCCCTCCATTTTCGTAGCGATCATACTACGCACCACGTTCGACGTTCGCACGAGCCAAACGGCTGCGTGACAATGGGAGGTGCGCATGATTCAGGTGCTGCTGTTCCATGCCGAGGCGGAGGGTGGAGACCGGATCCGGCAGACCCTGTCCGCCTACGCCTGCGATGCCGAATTGACGCATGTCCGTAACGTGACCGGATTCCTGGCCGCCCTCGACCAGTGGCGCTTCGATGCCATCCTGCTCGACTACGCCCTGTCCTCCTCCGAGAGCAGCGCGGCCCTTGCGGCCGCCAGGCGATGGTGGTCCGTCATCCCGATCATCGCCCTCTGCGCCCCCGCCGCCGAGCACGAAGGACGCACCGCATTGCGCGAAGGCGCCGCCGATTACGTTCCGGAAGACGAGTTGCCACGACTGACCTCCACGATTCGCCGGGCCCTGGCAAGCATGGAGTCCCGCATCCGTGCCTGACACGCTCCTTCTCCCCGCATCGTCCGCATTGACAGACTCGCACCGGCTCTCCTAGAGTCCACGCCTGTTCGCAGGCATCGCCCGATCGTGTTTCAATCACAAGGAGGTTCTATGTCGAACGCGGGGTCTTCGTCGCACGCAGCCGTGGCCACGAGCGGAGGAGGAATCCCCTCCCGCATCGAGCAGGGATTCGAAGTCGTCATCTTTGCCAGCCGGTGGATTCAGGCGCCGCTCTATGGCGGCCTCATCGTCGCCGAGTTGCTCTACGCCTATAAATTCGTCGCCGAATTGTGGGAGATGGTCCACAGCGTCGGCGAGCTGACGGAAACCATCTTCATGCTCAGCATCCTGTCGCTCATCGACATCACGATGGTCGCCAACCTCCTGACCATGGTCGTGATCGGCGGCTACGCCACCTTCGTCAGCAAACTCGATCTGGATACGCACAAGGACCGGCCCGAATGGCTCAGCCACGTGGATCCGGGCACGATCAAGGTCAAGCTGGCGGCCTCGCTGATCGGAATCTCCAGCATCCATCTGCTCAAGGCCTTCGTCAATGTCACGAACGAGACGCCCGAGCACATCAAGTGGAAGATCCTGATTCACTTGACGTTCCTGGGCTCGGCGATTCTCCTGGCCTGGACGGACAAGATCATGCAGAAGGGGAAGCATTGAGCGCATCGCTCATCGCCAGGCCTTCGCAGGGGAAAATTCCGAATGCCAGGCGCCGAATAACGGCGCGTGCGCTCAGGGTACCCAGGCCAGCGCGACCAGCTTCACGGCGATGTTGGCCTTGGTGGGCTTGAGGGAAAGGGTTTCGAGTTTCTCGGTGAGCGGATCGGCGGCGGCGGCGAAGGAATCGGCCTCGGCCTTGAACTGGCTCTCCAGTTCGGCAATCTGCTGATCGATCGCCGCGACGTTTTCCTCGGCACGCGCGACATCATTCTTGTTCTTGATTACCCGGCCCGCGCCGCGGATGGCGGTGGTCGCCTTCCCGATCGTCGAGGTCTTGATCGCCTTGCGGCCGGTAAAGGCCTCCAGCAGCGTCGCGCCGATCGAGATGGCCGTCTGAATCTGGCTGTGCTTCGCCTGTTCTGACTCCCGCTCGACGGCCTGCCCGGCCCGCCGTTTCCGTTCCTGCAGCGCGGCGATCTTTGGCGCGTATTTCTGCCGTAACTTGTCGGCGGCCTGGTCGCGCAGCTCGCGCGACACCTGTTGCAGCCGAACGCGAAAATCCCGCTCGGACTCGCCCGGCCTGGACGTCTCTTTCGACGAGGGGCTCCTGAATGCCTCGACGGACTGGGTCCGGTACAACCAATTGGAAAAGTCCTTGCTCCAGGCTTCGAAACTTTTGGCCTTGCCTGTCGCGCCCGGCACCGTTCCGTACCGAGCCGCTTCCTGCGGCGCTTTTTCCAGATCGGCCACCGCCACATCGGCCGCCGTGGCTGCATCCCAGTCCACCGCCACGGCGCCGTCCGTGATCGGCGTCACCACTGTCACGTCCTGCGTGAAATCCACGCCGGCCTTGGCATCGGCCACGCGCACCTGGGCAGACCCCAGCAGCATCGGCCGGTAGGTCACAGGACCGGACTGTTTGCCGCGCACCGGCACGAAATACTGCGGGATGTCGGGCGGCAGAATCGGGCGTTGCCCGCCCTGCACAGGGCGTTCGACGTTCGACGTTCGACGTTGAACCTCGAACCCCGAACCTCGAACAGGATCCATAAGGGTTCTGATTTGCTGCCGCGTCAGCGGCCCACGGAGATAGGAGAGCGTCCAGCGCGTCTCGAACGTTTCCGGCGCGTCGTCATGCACGTTGTTCATCAAGAACACGCGATTGCCCAATCCGGCCAGAGTCTGTTCCATCCTGCTTTTGTCGAATTTCTTGCCGGCGCCGGCCGAGGCCCCCTCCAGACCTTCGATCACACGAGCCTTGTCGCGCTCCGTCTGCAGGCGGCCGATGAACCAGGTGCCAGTATTGGCCAGTCCCTTGTAATCCAGATCGACCGGGTTTTGCGTGGCCAGCACGACGCCGACGCCGAACGCGCGCGCCTGCTTGAGCAGCGTGAGCAGCGGCTGTTTGGACGGTGGATTGGCGACCGGCGGGAAGTAGCCGAAGATTTCATCCATATAGAGGAGGGCGCGCAAACTCGTCGTGCCCGATTGCGCCCTCATCCATCCCAGCGTCTGGTTCAAGAGCAGCGAGACGAAGAACATTCGTTCGGCATCGCTCAGATGCGCGATGGAGAAGATCGCCAGGCGCGGCTTGCCGGCCTTCGTATAAAGCAGGTTCTGGACGTCCAGTGCCTCTCCCTCCAGCCAGACCGAGAACCCAGGCGCGGCCAGCAGATTGTTCAACTGCATCGCCAGCGCGAACCGGTCCTTGGACGGATAGAAGGCGTCCACATCCAGCACGCCGACCTTCGTGACCGGCGGCGTCTGAATCTGCTGAATGAGCGCAGCCAGATCGAGATCCTTCCCCTGCTTCCAGGCTGCGTCGAGAATGGTGGACAGCAAAATATGCTCGCGGCTCTTGATGGGATCGGCCTGGATGCCCAGTAAACCCAGAAGACTGGTTGCAGTGGTGCTGACGCGCTCGCGAAGGAGTTCGACTTCATCGCGGACTTCCTGCGGCGGCGCAGCAAACGACTTCAGGATCGAAACCGGAATGCCCGCGTTGCTGCCCGGCGTGTAGATCGCCGTCTCGGCTGCGTCTTTCAATCGCTGGATGCGATCCCCGTCCTGCCTCCAGCCGGCCAGACCGTTCTTCCAGAGTTCCGCCTGCTGTTTGGCATAGTCTGCCGGCGACAGGCCGTTTTTGCGGGCATCGTCTTCGTTGATCCACGGCGCGAAATTTTCAGCCTTCAACTGCGGAAAGGTCAGCATGAGATTCGCCAGGTCGCCCTTGGGATCGATGATCAGAGCGGGAATCCCGTCGATCGCCGCCTCTTCGAGCAGGCCGATGCAGAGGCCGGTCTTGCCGCTGCCGGTCATGCCAACACAAACTGCGTGGGTCACCAAATCTTTGGAATCATAGAGCAGCAGTCCGTCTTTCGGCTTCCTGGCCGCCAGATCGTAGGGACGCCCGAGATAGAAGACGCCCAGCTTTTCAAAGTCCGGTTCGGCTGCCTGTCTGCCGACTGATTCTTTTTTGGCCTTGGCCATCTGGTTCTCCTCAAAAAACTCTTCGTCGCGCTGCCATTGTATTGAGCGCCACCACCGACCGCAAGGGGCTCCTGGCACAAGCGGAAATTCTTGCTTCCCATTCGGGCCTGGGGCACGATCTTCAATCATGCGCCTTCTGGTTTTCATCGCATGCCTGGCCCTTGCTCCCATCAGCTCCGCACTGGCCGAAACCACCGCCCAGAGCGTGCATTGGGGCGCCATCGCCTATCCCGACAAGGACCGGACTCTCACGGCCGGATTCGTGACCGACCGGTTCACGGAATTCGACGGTGCCGGCAAACGCTACAACGACATTCGGGAAACGATGGGCCTCAATTTCTGGTCCCTGAGCTGGACCGAGCGGCTGGAGCGTTATAAGGGCTGGAATACCAATCTTACGGTGGGCGCCGGCCAGACGCGAGACGGCTTCAGCCGTTTTCTCCAGAACGACGTGGTGCACAAGTTTCGAGGACTCACGCCGGTTCCGGTCGGGGCCAAACGCGAGGAGACGGACTTCATGTTCAACGGGACGCTCACCAGATGGACGGGTCTCTTTGGCGACCATGAGGACGGCTTCGCGGGAATCGGCATGGCAGCCGGCTCGCTCTACTACGAACCCTATGTTCAACTCGGCGTCCGGCGGATGTCGCTGGCTGACGCCGCTCGGGCAGGCTTCGGCTCGGCGCCGGCCTTTTTGGAACAGGCGTCAGACTACGTCCGCTTCTCCGCCATGGGTCGTTACGGGCGGCCCTTCAGCGGCGCGGCCTTCCGGGAAGTGGCGCCGCAGAACTACATGTTCCAGGGATCCGTCGGTTTCGGCAACTACCGGTCGTGCCAGTGCGACCAGACGCCCTGGGAAATCGAGCTGGCCTTCACCGTGGATTCAGGACTCTTCGTGGATCACAAGGGAGACGCGCTGGAAGAACGGTTCGTTTCGGTGGCGCTGCGCTATGCGGCGGCCAGTTTTGAAACCTGGAACGACCTCATCAACCAGAAAGATTACGGGCCGACCTTCGGCGCCCGCCTGACGGTTGATCTGCTCTACCTCTACGACCGCTGGCAGTGATCCGCCCTGCTCAGAGCCACCAACCACTGTTCAGAGTCCGGCTTCGCGCAACACCTGTCCTGTGTATGAGCGCTTGATCTTCGCCAATTCCCGCGGCGATCCTTCCGCCACGATCTCGCCGCCCCGATCCCCGCCATCCGGCCCCAGATCGATCAGCCAGTCGGCGTTCCGGATCACGTCCAGATTGTGTTCGATCACCACGATGGTATTCCCTGCTTCGACAAGGCGGTTCAGCACGTCGAGCAGCCGCTGGATGTCGGCAAAATGCAGCCCCGTCGTCGGCTCATCCAGGATATAGAGCGTGCGCCCGGTGGCGCGCTTGGACAGTTCGCGCGAGAGCTTCACCCGCTGGGCCTCCCCGCCGGAGAGCGTCGTCGCCGACTGCCCCAGCTTGATGTAATGCAGGCCGACGTCGTGCAGCGTCTGCAGCTTGGTCCTGAGCAGCGGGATGGGCTGGAAAAATTCCAGGGCCTCGTCCACCGTCATGTTCAGGACGTCGGCGATGCTGCGGTCCCGGTACTTCACCTCGAGCGTCTCGCGGTTGTACCTCTGGCCCTTGCAGACCTCGCAGGTCACGTAGACGTCGGGCAGGAAATGCATTTCGATCTTGATCAGCCCGTCGCCCTCGCAGGCTTCGCATCGCCCGCCCTTCACGTTGAAACTGTACCGGCCCGGCTTGTAGCCGCGCACGCGCGATTCCGGCAGCTTCGCAAAGAGGTCGCGGATGAAGGTGAAGAGGCCCGTGTAGGTGGCCGGATTGGACCGCGGCGTGCGCCCGATCGGCGACTGGTCGATGTCGATGACCTTGTCCAGGGCCAGGACGCCCTTCAGCTCCCTGCACCCGTCGATCTTCGGATGCTTGTGATAGAGCAGTTGCGAGAGCGAATGGAACAGCACCTCCAGCACCAGCGTGCTCTTGCCGGAACCGGACACGCCGGTCACGCAGGTGAACAGGCCCAGCGGGATCCTGGCGGTCAGGTTCTTGAGATTATGCTTGCGGGCCCCGACGACGCTGAGAAACCCCCTCGGTTTGCGTTCGCGGTGCGGGAGCGCGACGGTCATCTCGCCGCGCAGATACTGGCCGGTCAGCGAGGCCTTCGTCGCCATCACTTCCTTGAGCGTGCCTTGCGCGATGATCTCCCCTCCGTGCGCGCCGGCGCCCGGCCCCATATCGAGAATGTGGTCCGCTGCCTGCATCGTTTCGGCATCGTGCTCGACCACCACGACCGTGTTGCCCAGATCGCGCAGCCGGAGCAGGGTCTGGAGCAGCCGCCGGTTGTCCCGCTGGTGCAGGCCGATGGACGGCTCGTCGAGAATGTAGAGCACGCCGACCAGACCGGAGCCGATCTGCGTGGCCAGCCGGATGCGCTGCCCCTCTCCGCCGGATAGAGTGGCCGCGGCACGGTCCAGCGTCAGGTAATCGAGCCCGACGTTCACCAGGAAGCCCAGTCGTTCGCGAATTTCCTTCAGGATGCGCTGCGCGATGAAGCTTTCCCGCTCCGTCAGTTTCAACGACTCGACGAAGCCGGCCGCAGCCCTGATGGACAATTGCGTGACCTCCGCAATCGAACGCCGCTCCACTTTCACCGATAGACTTTCCGGCCTCAGCCGCGCGCCCTTGCAGGCGGAGCAGACTTCCAGCAGGGTCAGGTCTTCCTCCTCGGAACCTCCTGGAGGCATGGCGAAGCCGATGCCGTCACAGGTCGGACAGGCTCCATGCGGGCTGTTGAACGAAAACACGCGCGGAGTGATCTCAGGATAGCTCACGCCGCAACGGATGCAGGCCAGTTTTTCGCTGTAGAGCAGGCTTTTGCCGTCCTCCGTGAGCACGCCGACCAGTCCGTCGGCCAGCTTGAGCGCGGCCTCCACGGAATCGGCCATGCGCTTCGACAAGGCATCGCCCGGCCCGCCGGCTTTCATGACCAGCCGATCCACCACGACTTCGATCGTATGTTTTTTCTGCTTGTCGAGCGGGAGCTCCGCGCCCAGCTCGACCATCCGGCCGTCGATCCGCGCCCGCACGTAGCCGGCCCGGCGCATGTCCAACAGTTCCTTGCGGTATTCGCCCTTGCGGCCACGGACAATCGGGGCAAGAATCTGGAATTTCTCCCCTTCCGGAAGCGCGCGGATCGCGTCCACCATCTGCTGGACCGTCTGGGCTGAAATTTCCTCGCCGCACTGATGACAAAAGGGACGCCCGATACGGGCAAAGAGCAATCGCAGGTAGTCATAGATTTCCGTGACCGTGCCGACCGTGGAACGGGGATTGTGGCTGGTGCTCTTCTGTTCGATGGAGATGGCCGGCGACAGCCCCTCGATCGAGTCCACGTCGGGCTTGCCCATCTGCTCCAGGAATTGCCGCGCGTAGGCGGAAAGGGATTCGACGTAGCGGCGCTGGCCCTCGGCGTAGATCGTGTCGAAGGCCAGGGACGACTTGCCGGAGCCGCTCAAGCCGGTGATGACCACGAGCCGGTCCCGCGGAATCTCGACGTCGAGATTCTTGAGATTGTGCTCACGCGCCCCTTTAATGACGATCGAATTGGGCATGGAAGCAAGGAGTATAACACTGCCGCGCCTTGGCTTGACAAAGCGCTGAAACGGGTGCCACCATCGCCCGATGTTGCAGCTTGAGGACAAACCCGCGCCGTCGGCCGAACCGTCGGCACGCGTGGTCTCCGAATGGTCGGGCCCCGCGCGCGAGCAGGCCGTGCAGCGGATGTTCACGGCCATCGCCCGCCGCTACGATCTCAACAATACCCTGTTGAGCTTTGGCCTCCATCACCGGTGGAAAAAGATCACGGCGTCGCTCGTTCCCCCCGTGACAAACGGCCGCGCGCTGGATGTGGGCGCCGGCACGGGCGACCTGGCCCTGCTCCTCGAACCCCGCCTTGGACCGAACGGCCATGTGGCCGCCGTGGACTTGAACGAGGCCATGCTTCGGGAGGGCCGACGGAAGATCGAACGACGCGGGCTGTCCGGCCGGATCGCCTGCCTGCAGGCCAACGGACAGTGGCTGGGGTTCCGCGACAACAGTTTCGACGCGGCCACGGCGGGATTTTGCATCCGCAATGTCGGCGATTTGATGAACGCCTTTACCGAGATCCGACGCGTGTTGAGGCCGGGCGGGCGGTTCGTCTGCCTGGAATTTTCACGCCCCGTGTACGGCTGGCTGCGCGGGCTCTACGATTGGTATTCGTTCCGCCTCCTGCCCTGGATCGGCACGGTCGTCGCACACGATACAACCGGCGTGTATGAATACCTGCCGGCCTCGATCCGGACCTTCCCGAACCAGGAAGGGCTCAAGGCCATGCTGCTGCAGGCGGGATTCTCGCAGGTGGACTATCGCAACCTCAGCGGCGGCATCGTGGCAATCCATGTGGCAATTAAGTAGCAGCGTGGTCGGTGGGTTGTGGTTGGGGGTTAGTGTAAACGTACTTGGAAAACCTTGAGTCCGAGAAGCCATGAACTTGCTTGAAATCGGGACTCAACTCTTGTTCGAAGGCACAGAGTTTGTCTGTGATTCGCTAGTTTACCGGTTCGGGTTTCGCATTCTTCGCGCCTCAGGCGTACAAGCCCCGGATCAATTCAAGGCCATGTGTTGGGCCCTAGGTATTGCAGGATGGGTTGCAATCGTAGTGGGCACGGTCATGTTGCTCGTTTGGGTTTCCGCGAATTAATCACGAACCACTGACCACTAACCACTCTTTTATGAATTCGATTCTCTACGTCTTTCTCCCCTGCAAGAAGGTGTACCCGATCGGGATCACCTACCTGGTGGACTTCATCCACCGGCGCAAGCCCGACGTCCGGCAACGCATCCTGGACCTCTCGCTCTATCCGAAACATGAGCGCGCAAAAGTCCTGCGGGAGACCGCTGCAGCCTGTTCGCCCGATCTTGTTTGTTTCTCCTGGCGGGACATCCAGATTTTCTCGCCGCACGAGGGCGACAACTCGCTGGAGCATGCGTTCAATTTTTACTTCGCCAGCAACCCGTTCAAGCGGATCACCGCCTCGTTCGAAGGTGTGAAACAGCTCTACCGGTACTACGACCACATCTGGACAATTTTGTCGTATCCCTGGCTGATCTGGAAGGAGTTCCCCGGGGCGCAGATCATGATCGGCGGCGGGGCCTTCACGGCCTTTGCCGATCAATTGATCGAAAAGCTACCGGACGGCACGATCGGCATCCTGGGCGAGGGCGAAGACGCCATCCTGAAAGTCCTGAACGGCGAATCGCTGGAGAACGAGCGCTATATCGTTCGCGAGAACGGGAAAATTTCCAAGGGCCAGCAGGGGGCGCCGGCGCTGCTGGATGCCTTGACCGTGGATCTCCCCTATCTCACGTCGGTTTTTCCGCAATATGCCGAGTACAAGGACGAATGCATCGGCGTGCAGACCAAGCGCGGCTGTCCCTACGACTGCGCCTTCTGCCTCTATCCCTACATTGAGGGCAAGCGCGTCCGCTATCGTCCGCCCGAGATGGTCGTGCGGGATATCTCGCAGCACTATCACCAGTGGGGCGCGCGGCGGTTCTGGTTCACGGACGCCCAGTTCATCACCGGCAAGGAAGCCTATCCGCAGTGCACGGAGATCCTCGAGCGGATTCTCCGGGAGAAACTGGAGATTGAATGGTCGGGCTATATCCGCACATCGCTGATCACCGCCGATCTTGCCAAGCTCATGGTCCGCTCCGGCGTGGGCGACCTGGAAGTGGCCATCACCTCCGGCTCGCAGGAAATCCTCAACGACCTGCACATGGGCTTCAAATTGGAGAAGCTCTACGACGGCTGCCGGTACCTGGCCGAGGCCGGCTTCAAGGGCAAGGTGATCTTGAATTACTCGCTGAACTCCCCGCACGAGACGGAAGAGACCCTGCTGCAGAGCGTCGAGTCCTATAAAACAGTCGCGGCGATCCTCGGCGAAGATCGGGTGTTCCCGTTGATGTTCTTTCTCGGCATTCAACCCAACACTGATCTCGAACATCGCCTGCTGGAGGAAGGCTATCTCTCGGCCGGCTACAACCCGCTGATGCTGACGCCGCGCAGCATCAAGAAACTCCTCTACAACCCGGCTCCCTTGAACAAGATCATCGCCAAGGCCTGCCTGGCTGCGTGGGAGAGAAAGCACGGCAGCCAGGATCCCCGCGCCTGGTCCGGATCGTTATCGCAGGCCGAGAAGCCGGCCCCTGTATCAGGTGGCTATGCGGATGGGAATCTGATTCGCGGCATCGAGCAGAATTCAGGTCGGCAGGCGCTGTTGACGCTGGAGGAAATCATCCGTTCGAAAAAAGCGCCCGCCTCTTCACAAAAATCCCCGCGGTAACAGCCGGTTAGCCGGCATTGGGAAGCTCCTCCGGCTCCCTTATTCCTGCTTGCAATCCTTTTAAATCCGGTGCTATCATGCCCCTTCCTTTGGGCCTCTAACGTAAGAGAATTGTTCGGATTTTCATCGGATTGCGTCTGCCCTGACGGTAAGGCTGGGCTCGTCAGGGCACAGGAGGAATGCCCGCGATGTACAAGACGATTTATATCCCTGTCGACAATTCCGACCACTCCAACACCGCCGTCGACGTCGGGATCGACTTGGCTAAAACCTTCGGCTCCAAGATCATCGGCAGCCACGTCTATGCCGCCAAGATGCACGACAAGCGGTTCAAGCAGATGGAGGCGGGCCTGCCGGAGGAATATCACGACGAGAAGGAACTGGACCGCCAGCGCCAGATCCACGACTCCCTGATCACCCGCGGGCTCCAAATCATCACCGATTCCTATCTCGACTACGTGGACAAGCGCTGCACGGAAGCCAACCTGCCGCTGGAGCGCAAGTCGCTCGAAGGCCGCAATTGGAAAGTCCTGGCCGAGGACATCAACACCAGCGGCTACGATCTGGTCATCATGGGCGCGCTGGGCGTCGGCGCCGTGAAGGACAGCGTGATCGGCAGCAACACCGAGCGGGTCATCCGCCGGGTGCGCAACTCAGACATGTTGATCATCAAGCAGGCCCAGCCGATGGGTCAGTCCACGAATGGCGGGAAGATCGTGGTGGCGGTGGACGGCAGTCCCTATTCGTTCGGCGGATTGATGACCGGCATCGCGCTGGGCAAGGCCCTGAACAAGCCGGTCGAAGCGATTTCGGCCTTTGATCCCTACTTCCACTACGCCGCGTTCCACAGCATCTCCGGCGTGCTGAACGAGGAAGCCGGCAAGGTCTTCCGCTTCAAGGAACAGGAAAAACTGCACGAGGAAATCATCGACAGCGGGCTCGCCAAGATTTACCAGTCGCACCTCGACATTTCGCGCGAGATCGCCCAGGCCGAGCAGTCCGACATCAAGACGACGCTGCTCGACGGCAAGGCCTTCGAGAAGATCATTCAATACGTCCGCAAGGAAACCCCGTGGCTCCTGATCGTCGGCCGCATCGGCGTCCATAGCGACGAGGACATGGACATCGGCAGCAACACGGAGAATCTCCTGCGCAGCGCCCAATGCAACGTGCTGGTTTCCAACCGCAAGTACGTGCCGCCGATCGACACGCAGGCCGAGTACACGATCGCCTGGACGGAGGAAGCCCTGCGCCGGATGGAAAAGATTCCGGTCTTCGCGCGCGGTGTCGCCAAGACGGCGATTCACCGCTACGCCATCGAGAAGGGCCATACGATCATCAGCAACTCGGTCGTGGATTCGGCCGTCGGCCACATCCTGCCGAAGGGCGCCATGGAAGCGATGAAGGCGCTGGGCGGCAACCTCGACGCGGCGGGGATCGACCGGGACAAGATGCAGGCGGATGACGCGGTCGCCAAGGACCTGATGGGCAAGACGCTCAGCGGCATGGTCGGCGGGATCGTCGAAGAGAAGCCGAAAGTGAGCGCGGGCACGCAGGCCTATCTGGACCGGATGAGCCAGAACTACTTCGTCTGCGATGGCTGCGGCTACATCGGCAAAGGCGAGACGCCGGTAAAGTGCCCCGTCTGCGGCGCCGCCGGGGACCGTTTCAAGCTGGTGGACAAGACGATTTTCGAAGCGGCGGCGAAGGCGGAAGGCACGCTCGAGACCGACGTGGCCTACGACGATGTGCCGATGCAGTGGACGAAGGACGCCAAGGAGGCGATCCGCGCCGTGCCGGCCGGCTTCCAGCGGCGGCGCGCCAAGGCCAAGATCGAGAAGACCGCCCGCAAGCTCGGCATGACGACGATCACGCTCGAATACGCCGCGCCAATGATCAAGGAAGCGGCTGACGAGGACTACGCGCCGATTTTTGCCAACAAGGGCACCGGAACGGATGCCGAGGCTGCCGCCAGGCTCGCCGGCCCTGAAAGCGAACAGGGCAATGGGCACGGCAACGGACATGGCAACGGGAACGGACACGGCACGAGTGAGGCCACGACCATGAGCGAGACGCCTTCTGCTTTTACCTGGACTCCCGACGCGCAGACGAGGCTGGAGCGGGCCCCGGCCGGCTTCATGCGCGATTGCACCCGCGCGCTGATCGAAAAGCACGCGCAGAAGCTCGGCGCCACGACGATCACCGTCGAAATCGCCAACGACGGCATCGAGCAGGCCAAGGGCTTCATGGAAGAAGCCATGAAGACCGGCAACCTCAAGGAAATCATCGCGAGCCTGACGGGGTCGGCAGCCAAGTCCGGACACTGAAATGGGCAAGCCGCTCCCCGTTTTCGATCTCTCCAGGCTGGCCGGCCAGTTCGCCTCGTTCCCACGGCAGGTCCAGCAGTACATGACCGCGCCAGCCATACTGTCGCCCAACGACGGCCGCACGGTCGACGACTTCAAGCCCTATCTCCTCGCCCTCAACCTGACCAAACGCTGCAACCTCAAATGCGACCACTGCTACCTGGACGCCACCACCAAGGCCGGAGGCGGATCGGACGAACTCACGACCGAGGAATGTTTCCGCCTGATAGACCAGATCGCGGAGGTGAACAAGGGCTGCCTGCTGGTCATCACCGGCGGCGAGCCGCTGACCAGACCGGATATTCTGGACATCGCCCGGCACGCGGTGAAGCACGGCTTCATGGTCGTCTTCGGCACCAATGGCATGCTGATCAACGACCAGATGGCCAAAACGCTGGTCGAGATCGGCGTCATGGGCGTTGGCATCAGCATCGACTCGCTCGACCCGTTGAAGCACGACAAGTTCCGCGGCCTGCCGGGCGCCTGGAAGGGCGCCGTCGCCGGCATCGAGGCCTGCAAGCGCAATGGCCTGCAGTTCCAGGTGCACTTCAGCGCGCAGCCCATGAACTATCAGGAACTGCCCGAAGTCGTCGAATGGGCGCATGGCCTTGGCGCGCGCGTGCTCAACGTATTCTTCATGGTCTGCACCGGCCGCGGCGAAGAACTGACGGACATCACGCCCACCCAGTATGAAGAGGTGCTCGGGTTTTTGGTGTCCTCGCAGGACAAATACAAGGACATGCTGGTTCGCGCCCGCTGCGCCCCGCACTTCAAGCGGCTGGCCTACGAAAAGGATCCCAACTCGCCGATCACGAAGGCGACCGGCTACATGGGCGGCGGCTGCCTCGCCGGCACCAACTATGCGCGGGTCACGCCCAACGGCGAGCTGACGCCCTGCCCCTACATGCCGCTCTCGGCCGGGAACATCCGTGAAAAGAGCTTCGTGGACCTCTGGGAAAAGTCCGACATCTTCGATTCCTTCCGCTACCCGCATCTCAAGGGCAAGTGCGGGGATTGCGAATACAGCGAGATCTGCGGCGGCTGCCGCGCCCGTCCCTACGTGGACCACGGCGACTGGCTGGACGAAGACCAGTGGTGCCTCTATACGCCGAAGGGCGGCGAGAAGGTCCGCGTGGCCTTCAACACGGAGGAAGTCTTCACGGGCACGTGGGAGGAGGCGGCGCAGACACGGTTGAGCCGGATTCCCTATTTCCTCCGCGCGATGGTCAAGAAGGGCGTCGAGCGGCATGCGCGCGAGCAGGGGCTGACCGTCGTCACCGTCGACTTGATGGAAGAATTGCGCAAGAAGCGGTTCGGCAACGACGCCCCTGTGTTCAAATTCTAGTTTAAATTCCAATGGACGCCCTCCAATCCATCCTGCTCGACATCAATCAGCTCATCCCGATCGTCAATCACTGGCTGCACCTGGTTTCGGCGGTCATCTGGATCGGCGGGCTGGCGTTTCTCGTGCTGTCCCTCACGCCGACCCTGCAGACGGCCGTGCCGCGCGAACTGGTCAAGCCCATCGCCGAGGGTCTGCAAAAGCGCTACAACAGAATCGTCGGCGTCATCCTGGTGGTCATCCTGTTCACCGGCGGGATTAATCTGCACTACGTCAACCAAGTGGTGGTCTCGCAGACGGGGGAAGGCATCCCTCACCACACCAAGTACCTCATGATCTTCTTCGTCAAGCTCCTCCTGGTGCTCGGTATCCTGACCCTGTTCCTCTACAACATCATCTTCAAGGAAGACCCGAAAGCCGAAACATCGGAAGAGGAAAAGACCGAGCAGTTCAAGGAGCCCATCCCGTTTCAGCGCGCCGCGCTCGTGATCGGCCTCTTCATTATCCTCTGCGCCGCCGCCCTCAAGCACCTGCACCAATAGACCGTCGGATCCAGCTATTGACGCTCCGGTCGTCGCGCCGCTTCGCCCGTCCTTGACCCAAGGACCCGCGCGCTTGACACGACGCAAGAAACAGGCCTACCCTACCGCCGTCGATACCTCTGGTTGGCATTCCGAAATACAGCCGCCTCAGATTTTTTCATGGACCTGCTATCCAAAGACCGCCGGATCATCGAGAAAGGCTCGATGGAATTCCGCCCCTTCGGCGTGGATCCGGATGGAACCAGGATCCGCGACGTCAGCGGCATCAGCATTCGTTCCATCGTGGACTACCTGGAGGACTGCGTGGCGCGGAAGGAAGGGAACGGCGCCCGGGCCGTGGAAGACCTGTGCCGACTGCTGAACGAGCGCATCCTTGATCCCGCCTATCACGTCACGCCGGACTTTCTCAGGAACGCATGGAACAGTTACTCCTACGAATTCGTGGCCTTCATGCGCGAATTCGGCATCGTGTTGTCCGGGGACTCCCGGTTCAACTTCAATGCGGGGAAGGAGCGGAACGTTTCGCCGCTGCTGCAGATTCTGGGCCGCCCCTTCACGTTGTCGCAGATTTACAGCATGTGGCCGTATTTCGGTCAGAAATACGCGAAAGACTCCGTGATCTTCAGTGTGGGCACAGTCACCGACCGGTCGGCTGTCTTGAAACTGCAGTTTACGGAACGGACGCTCCGACAGTTCGGACCGTACGCGAAACGCTGTGCCGAGCTGGTCTGTCAGTCGGCCAAAGGCGGCCTGGCCATGGTTCCCGAGAAGGTGCATGGGCTGCCGCTGGCAACGGTCAAGGATCTCACGTGCATGGCGGAAGGCGACCCCTGCTGCGAGTGGGAATTCACATGGACGCCGCGTTCAAGCAGGCCCATCGCGTGGCTGGCATCGGGTGCGCTCCCTGCGCTGGCGACGTTTGCCTCCTGCCGTTTGTTTCTTCCCGCGCTTCCGTTGGCCGAGGCGCTCGGGCTCTCCCTCCTTCCGGCACTGACCGTGTGGATGGCCACCAGCCGGCTGTTCAGGAAAAAAATCGCGCAGCTGGAGGATCTGATTTTGGAGCAGGACCGGGCGGTCGACACCCGGCACGAGGAACTCCGTGAGGTCTATTTGGAGCAGGCGGAGATTTCAGTCGAGCTCCGCCGGAAAATACTCCAGATCGAGGAGCTCAACGCCGGCTTGGAAGCCAAAATCATTGAGCGCACGATGGAATTGGAGCAGGTGAACCGGGAACTGCGGGCCGCCAATGAACAGCTCCAGGAACTCGACCGCCTGAAGTCGGCGTTCGTGTCAATCGTGTCCCATGAACTCCGCACCCCGATGACGTCCATCAAGGGCTATATCGAAAACATCCTTGACGGGCTGGCCGGCGGGCTCACGGAGAAGCAGTCCTACTATCTCGCGCGCGTCAAGCTGAACACGGAACGGTTGACGCGCATGGTCAACGATCTACTCGATCTCTCCCGCATCGAAGATCCGGAAAAACGCCACGATCACCTCCGGCCTGTGCCCATGTCCATCCGGGACCTCACGACCGAAGTGGTGGAGAGTTTTCAAACCATGGCGCAGCAGCGGTCCATTACCGTCAAGGCCGACAATCCCCCCTCTCTGCCCTTCATACGGGGCGACCGGGACAAGCTGCACCGGGTCCTCACCAACCTCATCGGCAACGCGGTCAAGTTCACGCCTGCCGGCGGCGAGGTGCTGGTCGAGACGACCGCCCAACCTGACGACTTCGTGCAGGTCTGCGTCTCAGACACCGGCTGCGGCATCCCGCCCCACGAGCGAGACAAGGTCTTCGACAAGTTCTTCCGTGGCGCAGGATGTCCTGAGGACACACGTGGAGCGGGGCTCGGACTGGCCATCACGAAAAGCCTGGTGGAGCTGCACGGCGGCCGGATCTGGCTGGAAAGCAGGTCGGATAGGGGCAGCCGATTCTTGTTCTTGCTTCCCGTCATGCAGCCCGTGACGCAACCCTCCCGCTGATCCATGCCTACATATCGAATCGGATACGCTGTGTGAAAAGTTTGATACGGTACACGTGTGAACTCTGGCTCACCCTCTATCCACACATATCCACACGTCAACCGGCACTACCTATTTAATATTAAGCAGTTGCGCTGACCCTTCTTTTGTCCCGCTCTGCTCTATCCAATCCTGTCACTCTGGTACAGAGGTTGCTCACCTCCTTGCGTCAATCGACTGGCGCATCGGCTGAGGAGGTGAACGAGATGGGGACTGCGACGCTGGAACCGCTGAAGAAACGGCACCGGGTCCTGCTGCTCGAGAGCGATCCGGAAGCCCGTGGCACGATCCTGGCCGTGCTGAAGAAATCGGGCTATGCGGCCGTAGAAGCGGCGAGCAGCGAGCAGGCGGTGATCCTCATGGGCGCGGCCGGGTCTCCCTCCTCGGTCAGCGCCATCCTGTGCGATATCCGCGCGCCAAAAATCAAAGGCGTCGAGGCCGTGGCCTATTTTCGTGTGCGCTATGCCCACATCCCGGTGATCATCACAGCCACCTACCCGGACATCGAGTGGGCCATCACGTTGATGAAACGGGGCGCCACCGACTACCTGGTCAAGCCGGTCTCCAAGGACGACCTCTTGATGGTCCTTAAAAACGCCGTTGATCGCTATGTGATGGTGCGCCGAGGGTCGTGATAGCCGGGCACGGCGCGCGACGGAAAGCGGGCAACCAGCCTATCAGAGCTTTCTCTTGAAAACGGCCTTGAGACCGAAATAGGCAAACGAGTCTTTTAAGTTCGAGTAGAGCCGCTTGAACGTGCCCATCTCCGGATTCGTCACATATTCCATCGTGAGCGCAATGCGCTCCTCGCCTTCTCCCAGCGGCGTCACGGCATGCCAGAGCTTGTCGCCGTTGAAAATCACCATGTCGCCAGGCGCCGTCGAGAGGCTGAGCTCCTTCATCGGCCTGTCCGGGTTGTCCTTGTAGAGCTGGCAAACCAGCTTGCAGCTCGGCGCCCGGTCGAGCAGTCCCATGAGGATGGTGTACCGGGCTCCCTTGTAATAGGACGTGTCGTAGTGAAACCCGATATGGTCGCCCGGTTCCGTGTAGTAATAGAGCGCGCAGGAATGGGGATCGGTTTCCGGACATAACTGGAGGGGGGCGTTGGTCAGTTTCGTCAGGAATCCGAGAAACGCGGGCGAGCGGTACAACGACAGGAATTCCCCGGCCTGCTCCCGCACGGTAAAGTAGCTGACGCTTCCGCCCTTCTTGTGTCCGGGGATGTAGTTTCGATTGAGGTGCGCCTTTAAGCGTGTTGCCTGCGGCACAAGCGCCTCCGCGACCGCCGCCGCCGGCAGGAAGCCCTTCAGCACGACAAATTCGTTCTGTTCCCAGTACTCTTTCTTGATCCGTTCAACGTCGAGTGCAGACACGGCCTGCTCGACCGTCTGCTCCAATCCCATCGTTCCGGCGACACTCATCGCGATTCCTTCCTCCGGCCTGCTGCGGCTCCGCTCAGGGCGGCCCAAGCGCGGGAGCCTTGATGACTTCCACTCCGGCCGGGACGGCAAACTCGAAGAGCGCCCCCTTCAGGCCGGTATTCGGCTGCAGATTGCTGAACTGAAAACTGGCGATATTGCCGCTGACTTCGTGGATGGAGACGGTCTTGATGAAATAGGTTTTGGGCTGTGCTTCCACCACGATCCGGAGCACGGTCCTCACGGATTCCGGGCCGGCCTCCTTCGGGATCAGGGTCACCAGGGGAATCCCGCCTTCCCCCCGCTCGCCCCCCGGCGTCGCCTGCGCCTCGAAATGTTCCTCCAGTTTAGCGGCCCCCTGCAGCAACTGCAAGGGCGCCTGCGAGGCCGCCATCTGCGTCAGTTTCCCCACCAGCACCTGCTTGTGCTGTGGCACGTACATCATCAATTCGTTGCCGTTCACATAGATCTCCTGCACATCCGGCTCACGGTAGTCCCAGCGCAGCCTGCCGGGCTTCTTGATGAACAGATTGCCATTGGACGTGAGCGGAGTCGCAAACCCTTCGATCTTCGTGATCTGCCGGAACTCGGCCTGCAGGTCCTTCGTCTGCTCATAACGGGCCTGGATTTTTTTCACGACTTCGCGGATTTCCTTTAATCCCTTCTCTCCGCTCTGCTCGTCCGCCGCAGAGACATGTTCTGCAAGGCAGACGCCGAGCAGCATCAGCACGGCAACCGGAATCAAGCCACGCCTCGCGGAAATCACAGTTCGTCTCCCTCAACCGACCCCTTGCGGACGAGCACTTCACGCCGCCCGTTCCGTCCGGGCGCGCCGATAATGCCATCCTGTTCCATCTGCTCGATCATGCGCGCGGCACGCGGGTAGCCGACGCTCAAGCGGCGCTGGATGAGCGAGGCGGAGGCCTGCCCCGAGGAGATGACCAGTTCCTTGGCTTGTTCGTAGACCTCGTCCTGCCCTTCCTCCTCTTTCGCCTCCTCCTGCTTCAGCGACTGCAATTCCTCCGAATAGACGGGAGACGCCTGTTTCTTCACGAACTCCACGACGCGATGCACATCGTCGTCCGGCACGAAGGAGCCGTGCAGCCGGACGAGCTTCCCCGTCCCGGATGCCAGATAGAGCATGTCCCCGCGCCCCAGCAGCGCCTCGGCGCCGTTGGCGTCCAGGATCGTCCGCGAATCCGTTTTCGAGGACACTTGAAACGCGATGCGCGCCGGGAAATTGGCCTTGATCAGCCCGGTCAGCACATCCACCGACGGGCGTTGCGTGGCCAGAATCAAATGGATGCCGGATGCCCGCGCCATCTGGGCCAGGCGCGCGATTTTCTCTTCGACTTCCTTGGGCGCCACCGCCATCAGATCGGCCAGCTCGTCGATCATGACGACGATATAGGGCAGCGGCAACGGCGGCGTCTTGGGCTCCATGATCTGCTTGGGCCCTTCCGCGACCGTGCTCTCCCCGGCCGCCAGACGGGCATCCTCCGACAGAAACTCGATCGGCAGGTCCTCCTGCGTCGCCCTGGCTTCCGGCGCCTCCTTGGGCAGGGTGCCCTGCTCCTTCGCCACACGGCGGTTGTAGTCGTCCACGTTGCGGACGCCCGCTTCCGCCAGCAGCTTGTAGCGACGTTCCATTTCCTGGACCACCCAGCCGAGGCCCCGTGCCGCCGACTTGGCGTCCGTGATCACCGGCCGCAGCAGATGCGGCAGGCCGTCGTAGGACTTGAACTCGAGCATTTTGGGATCAACCAGCAACAGCTTCACTTCATCCGGCTTGGCCGTGAACAGCAGGCTCAGCAGCATGGTATTGAGCCCCACGCTCTTCCCCGCTCCGGTCGCGCCGGCCACCAGCAGATGCGGCATCGTTTTGAGATCCGCCGCCACCGGCTTTCCGAAGATATCCTTGCCCAGCGCCAGCCGCAGCTTCGAGCGCGACTTGGTGAAGGCCTCGCTCGTCAGCACCTCCTTCAGCGAGACGGTTTCACGGCTGGGATTGGGCACCTCCACGCCGACGACGGATTTCCCCGGCAGCGGCGCCACGATGCGCAGGCTGACCGCCTTCATCGCCAGGGCCAGATCGTCGGCCAGACTGACGATCCGCGCGACCTTCACGCCGGGCGCCGGCTCGAATTCGTACATCGTGACGATCGGACCGGGATGCACCTCCGTCACCTTGCCCTCGATCCCGAAATTCAGCAGCGCCTTGGTCAGCACTTCCGACTGCGCCTTGATCTGCTCGTCGGTGAGGCGGTCGACCGGCCCGGAGGGATCGCTCAGCAGTTCCAGCGGGTCCGGCAACAGATAGCCCTCTGCCGCGGCGCGGGCCGTGGCCACTTCGGCCTTCTTCGATTTTTTCCTGGTCTCCCTGACGACCGGCTCTGCGGGCGGGGGCAGGTCCAGCGCAGCCGCGGCAGAAGCCGGTTCAGGAATTGGCGCCGGCTCTGGCTCCATCACCGGAGGTTTTTCCTCGACGGGTGCTGCCGCCTGAGCGATCGGCTCGGGACGATTGATCTTGAGTGGGCGCGGTTTGATCTTTTTTGGCTTGGCGGCATCCTCAGCCGGCCGTTCGGGCAGCAGCGCCGACAGGGTTTCCTTGGAGCGCTCCCACCAGGCCGGCACGCGGAGCATCACCAATTCGCTGCAGGCGATCCACCACTGCGACAGCCGGCGCGCGAGATCGGCCAGCGACATGGGGGTCGCCAGCAACAGCGAGATGATCAGGCCGGCCAGCACGATGATGTGCGCGCCGGTGCTGGCAAAATACCCGCGCAGGCCTTCGGCGATCGCCTGCCCCACCCGTCCGCCTGCCTGGCCCCGGTACACGAAGCCGCTGGACAGAGTCGGAATGGCCGTGACCTCCAGATGCAGCAGGCCGCTCAGGAACAGCAGCGCGGCGAACGATCCGGCCGCGCTCCGGAGCGTGACGGCCAGTTCGCCTTCCACGAAACAGCGCGCGCCCAGCATGGCCAGCAGCGCCGACAACAGATAGGCGCCGCCGCCGACCAGCCCAAAGAGAAACGAGGCCAGGGTCGCGCCGACCGAGCCGATTATGTTGCGGGTGGGGCCGGCCCGCCCGCCGTCGGATGGCGTCGAACCGAACAGCGACGCATCGGTCGGGACGAATGAGACCAGGCTGAGCAATGTCAGCAGGCTCAGGGTGATCAGCAGGACGCCGATGACCTCGTGTTTCAGATGAGTTGGGGGTTGTTTGGACTGGCCGCGGGGGTCACCGCGTTTCGTCGTGGTGGCTCCACCCATGCGCGCGATGGTAACACCCCCACAGGCAAGGGGCAAGAGGCAAGGAGCTATGGGCGCAGGTTTAAGATGAAGGGAAAGAATCCGACCTCTCGCCTCGTGTCTCGTGCCTCATGCCTTCTGCAAGCGCATTGGCCAGCGCGGCGAATTGCGCGATGGCCAGCGACTCCGCCCGCTTCGTCGGTTCGATCCCGGCCGCCTCGAGCGCGGGCATGATCCGCTCAGATGGAAATCCCTCGTCGCGCAGGGAATTGACCAGGGTTTTCCGACGATGGGCGAAGGAGGCCCGCACGACCCGGATGAAGAGGGGCTCGTCCGTGACGGACACAGCCGGCTCGCGCGACACGGATAGCACGACCACCGTCGAACCCACGGCCGGCCTGGGGCGGAAACAGCTTGCGGAAACGTGAAAAGCCAGGGACGGCACGGCCCGGTACTGCGTCAGGACTGAGAGGATGCCGTAATCCTTCGTCCCCGGTCTGGCCACGAGCCGCCTGGCAACTTCCGTCTGCAGCATCAGCACCATCCGGTCGATCTGCCGGTGGGCCTCCAGCAGTCTGAACAGGAGCGGAGACGAAATATTATAGGGCAGGTTCGCGACAACCACCGTCCCGGGTGCGAGGCCCTCATAGGGATAGTCCAGCGCATCGCCGAAATGGATCTCGACATTCGTGCAGCCAGCCAGCACCTCCTCCAGCGTGGCGCCCAGCGACCGGTCCACCTCGATCGCCAGCACGCGCCGGGCCTGTTTGCAGAGCGCGCGCGTCAGGATGCCCCGGCCAGGGCCAATCTCCAGGGCTGGCTCATGAGGCCGGAGCGCAGCCGCCGCGACGATTTTTCTGACGATGTTGTGATCGATCAGGAAACACTGACCGAGACGTTTCTTCGGCGGGGGGGCGGCGCCCATGACGGCTCAGAGGCTTTTCATCAGGGCACGGAGGCCGGCACGATAGAGCTCGACCTCGTCCGAAAATTCCTCGAACAGGTCGTTGGTGAATGATGGACCGGGGTTGATGTCGGCGAATCGCGTGGCCTCGGCCACGCCCAGATGCTGCGCGATCAGCAGGGCCGTGCGGGCCTTCCATCTCCGCACCTCCTCGGTGCCGTGGATCGTGTTCATGCTCTGCGTGACCGCTTCCTTTTCGATGGCATCCAGTTCCTTGCTCTGCGCCTCCAGCAGGGCACGCACGGCGCTCATCGGACGCGTCCCCGTCTCGCCGCCAGCCGCGCGGCCAGCGTGATCGCCTCGACCATGCTCCCGGGATCAGCCACGCCCTTGCCGGCAATGTCGTAGGCGGTCCCGTGATCCACCGAGGTGCGGATGATCGGCAGGCCAATCGTCAGGTTCACGCAGCGGCCGAACGCCAGCAGCTTGAGCGGGATCAGGCCCTGGTCGTGGTACATGGCCACCACGCCGTCATAGGCGCCCCGCGCGGCCTTGCCGAACAGCGTGTCGGCGGGCAGCGGATCGCTCGCGTTGATCCCGCTCGCCCGCGCAAGCCGGCAGGCCGGCAGAATGACCTTCTGTTCTTCATTACCGAACAGCCCGTGCTCGCCGGCATGGGGGTTGAACGCCGCCACGCCGATCTTTGGCTTCTTCACGCCGAAGTATTCGCGCAGCGCCTTCTGCGCCAGCCGGATGGCCTTGCCGATCCGCCCGGCGGTCAGCGAAGCCGGCAGGCGCTTCACCGCCACGTGCGTCGTCACGAACATGATCTTGAGCGGCCCGCCCAGGATCATCATGCCGGATTCCTTGCTGTTCGTCAGATCCGCCAGCATCTCCGTGTGACCCGGGTAGTCGTAGCCGGCCAGGTTGATCGCTTCCTTGTTAATGGGCCCGGTGACGATGCCGCCCACGCACCCCAATTGCGCGAGGCGCACGGCTTTGACGATGAAGGCTGCCGAGGCCGCGCCGGTCTGCTTGCTCACCGCGCCCACGCGAAACCGCCCGAGCGGTCGTTCGAGCGGATCGAGCACCGGAATGACACCGCGCCGACCGATCGTGTCGCCATGGCCACTTATACCGACCACCCGCAGCGGCAGGCGCAACGACCTGACCGTCCGTTCCATCACCGGCAGCGAGCCGATCACCAGCGGCTGGCAGACACGCGTCACCTCGAACATGGCACAGGCCTTCGCGACGACTTCAGGTCCGATTCCGGCTGGATCACCCATGGTCAGGCCGAGTATGGGCAGACGCTTAGACTGTGACATGCATCTCCGCTTTCCCGTTCGCATGGCACTGGTCATCCGGCTCGATATGCACGATCACTTCGGCCACGCCCTCGAACTGCTGCTTCAACGACTCCTCGACTTGATGCGCCACCTCATGCGCCTCGGCCAGCGACATGGTGGCGCGCACATGCACGGAGAGGTCCACGAAAATATGGTCCGGCAGTCCGCGCGTCCGGATCTCGTGGCAATCGACCACCTGCCTGTTCGCCAGTACGACACGTCTCACGGCCTCCGGATCCAACCGGGCCACATCGGTCAGCGATTGAGATGTTTCCCAGAGCACTTGAATGCCCGTCCAGGCAATGACGCCCGCGATCGCCACCGCGACGAGGGGATCCATCAGCGGATAGCCCATCTGCACGGCGGCCAGCCCCGCGAGCACGGAGAACGACGTCAGGATGTCGCTGCCCGTGTGTCGCGCATCCGCCGTCAGAATCTCGCAACGCAACTGTTTCCCCCTGCGCTGCTCCCACCACATCACGCCGATGTTGATCACCATCGTGCCCACCATCACCGCGAAGCTGACCGTCGTGACCTGCGGGCGCACCGCCCCCAGCCAGTGATGGTAGCTGCTCCACAACAGATAGAGGCACGTCATCACCAGCATGGCCCCGATGGAGGCGGCCGCCAGGGTTTCATATTTCTTGTGCCCGTAGGGATGGTCCGCGTCGGGCGGAAACGCCGCCAGCCAGAGTCCCGCCAGCCCGACGACGTTGGACACGCCGTCGAACAGCGAATGGAAGCCATCGGCCTGCATGCCGAGCGAATCCGTCACCATGCCGTAGAGCAATTTGGCCCCCGCCACAAGCAGATTGAGGGCCAGCACCGTCCAGAGCACGAACCGGATGTCCTTCGTGCGCGCCGTGCCGTCCCGGCCTAGCAGCGCCCTCGGCACCGATGCCGAACCGGTCTGTCCATGTGGATGTTCAGAACCCATAAAAATAGAGTGACGCCGTGTACCCGAGGTACAAGGCCACGCCTCCCCCGAGCAGCCAGGGCCGCCAATGGCCGCCCCAGAGCAACTGGAGCACCGCGGCCCCCGCCGCGACCAGCGCCAGGCCCATCGTGGCCATCGCCAATGGAGCCAGGCTCCAGTTGGTTCCGACGAGACCGATGGAGACCGGGAACGTCCCCTGGAACACCATGGCGCCGGTGACATTCCCGACCGCCAGCGTATCCTTCTTTCGGTACAGCCAGAAGAAACTGTTGGACATCTCCGGCAATTCAGTCGCCAGCGGCGCGATCAGAAGGGCGAGAAGCAGCGGCGAGACATGCAGAGCCTCGGCAATGGATTTGGCCGCCGTGACGAACAAATGGGCGCCACCCGCCAGGCCGGCCAGGCCGACAACTCCCTGCACGGCGATCATGGCATAGGACGGCACGGCCCGCCTGGGCGAGAAGATCAGCGGCTCCAGTTCGGATTCACCATCGGATACCGCCGAAAACTTCAGCTTCATGTAATAGACATAGCTGGCTATCAGCAGCACCGCGGCAAGATAATGGACCGGCCGCGAGATGACGAAGCTGCATCCCACCGCAATCGCGTAGGCACTCAAAAAAAACAGCAGATCCACCCGCACTTCATGATAATCCAGCTTGAAGGCGGCCTCCCGCTTGCCCAATCGGGCGTAGAGCAATAGCAGAAATGCCAGCACCGGCAGAACGAGTGTGCTGAGCATGAAGGGCGCGCCGAGGATGGCACCCAGGCCGACCTCGGTCCGTTCCTGTCCCGTGCCGAAACAAATGGCGATGAAGGGGATCGAGGTTTCCGGCAGTGTCGTGCCGACGGCGGCAAAAATGCTTCCGATCGCGCCTTCGGAAATCTTGCGGCGCTTGCCGAACCATTCGATGCCGTTCGTGAAGAGGGCGCAGGCGCCCAGCGTGATCACGATGGAGGCGAGGAACAGGGCGGCCGACATCCACAGCGTCACGCGCGGCCTCGCAGACCGCTCGACCTCTTCCGATAAGCCAGCATCGCCTCGTCCATCACGTCCCGCACCGGCCGGCCGCTCTGTTCGGCAATCCGCTTGCAATCCTGATATTCCGGCGCAGCCTTCGTGCGCCCCCGGCCGACCGTCGCAACCTTGATCCTGACGGTCCCGCCGCGCAGCGGGACGCTTTCGATCTGCCGGGCCAGCAGGCGACGCCTGACCTCCTGCATCCTGACGCCCAGCGACGTGGTTTCTACCAGCACGACGCCGGCCACAGCATCGGCCTTCTGCGGCGGCGCAAGCGCGGTCAGGACGATGCCCGGCCTCCCCTGTTTCATGATGACCGGCGCCAGCGTGACATCCAGGGCGCCGGCGGCGAACAATCGCGCCATCACCGTTTCATAGGCCTGCGGATTGAGATCGTCGAGATTGGTCTCGAGCTGGACGACGACATCCTGTTCGCCGGGCGCCGCCGGAACCGGCTCGCCCAGAAACACGCGCAAGGCATTCGGCCAGCCGTCCGGATCGGCCGTGCCGGCGCCATAGCCGATCGCCGTCGGCCGCATCGCCGGCAGCGGACAAAAATCCTGCGCCAGCACGCTCAACACGGCCAGTCCGGTCGGCGTCGTCAGTTCGCGCGCGGGGCCGGCGCTGTAGACCGGCAGCCCCCTGGCCAGGGCCGCCACCGCCGGGCCCGGCACTGGCAATGTCCCATGCTCGCACTCGATGGTGCCGGCGCCGAGATTGACGGCGGACGATGTGATGGCATCCACCCCGAGCAGATGGCACCCCAGCAGGCTTCCCAATACATCCACCAGAGAATCCACCACGCCGACTTCGTGAAAATGCACGCGAGCCACCGGCGTCCGGTGCGCGCGCGACTCCGCCTGCGCCAGACGGTCGAACACCTCGCGGCCCCGGTTTTTCACCAGATCCGGAAGACGGCTCGACGCGATCAAGTGCTGGATGCGGCGGAGCGCCAGAGGCGCGCCCACGCCGCGTGCGATGACCACGTCCACCTTGATCGCGGGCATCCCGCCCCGCTTGACCGTGGCGGCCCGCAAGGCATATCCACCCAGCTTGACGGCTTTCAGCCCGCGGGATAATTCTGGCAGCGGCAGGCCGACATCGACCAGCGCGCCCAGCAGCATGTCGCCGCTGACCCCGGAGAAACAATCGAAGTGAAGATGCTTCACGTCATTCCCGCTTTCTGAATCGTTCGACGGGCCATCTTAGCGTAAGCCTTCTCGTCACGGCAAATGACCATCGTCGAGTCGCACGACTCCGTCTCGCGCCGGTTTGCGCGCGTTGACACTCCGCCGGCCATGTGTTATCCACGACCCGATTCCATGCGGGATGTTAATCACGGCGTGTGCGTTGCAGTCAGCCTCGTGCTGGCCGGCCTGTTGCCGGCCACACCGGCCGCCGGCGCCAAACGTGCCCCCGCCACCGAGCCGGACCTCCAGATCGTCCAGGTGATACTGTCGCCCGATTCCTTTGTGCCCGGACAGGGCGCATTGGAGTTGGCCGTCGAGATCGAACTGCCCACCTACCTGGACAACGCCGTGCTGCTCGAAGTGTCCTCGCTGATCAGTTCCCCCTCGAAACGCTCGATGCGATTCCTGTCCAGCCGCCATCCGCTCGCCCTGCCGCTGCCCGACGGCACGGCACGGACGACCGTGACCCTGACGTGGGACGGCAGGGACCAGCACGAACAGGTCGTCGGCAATGGGCGCTATGCCTACGAAATCAAGGCCAAGCTGCTGGCGGTGGGCGAGAAGGGGCCGCGGACGCTGATGCACTCCTGGCCGAAACGGGGCGTGATCGAGATAAAATAGCGTGCTGGATGATCAGTACCGCGTGACGAGTAAAAACTCGTCTTGGTTCTTTATCTTTCTCTTAACTCATCACTCATTGCTCGTCACTTGTTCAGGCCGAGCACGTTGATCCGGTGCGCGAGCACGCCGGCGCCGAATCCGTTGTCGATGTTCATCACCCCAACGCCGGCCGCGCAGGAATTCAGCATGGTCAACAGCGCCGCCAGCCCGCCGAAGCTGGCGCCGTAGCCGCGGCTCGTCGGCACGGCGATCACCGGCCGGCCCACCAGTCCGCCCACCACACTGGGCAGCACACCATCCATGCCGGCCACGACGATCAGGACGCGCGCGCGGCGAATCCGTTCGTGGCGGCCCAGCACGCGATGGATGCCCGCCACGCCGACATCATAGAGCGTCTCGACGCGGCTGCCCATGACCTCGGCGGTGACTCGGGCCTCCTCCGCCACCGGCACGTCGGCCGTCCCGGCCGTGACGATCAGGATGTCTCCCTTGAACGCCGGCATCTTTGGCTGGACCGTCACGGTGCGTGCCAGCTCGTGGTACTGCGCGCGCCGGTCCAGCTTCTTGAGCGCCTTCGCGACATCGGCCGTCGCGCGCGTGGCCAGCAACGGCCCGCCCCCGGCCAGCAATCCACGAGCGATTGCCACGACTTGCGCGCGCGTTTTCCCCTCGCAAAAGATGACTTCCGGGAATCCCTGCCGGAGGGAGCGGTGATGGTCGACGGAGGCGAATCCGAGGTCTTCGTAGGGCAGGGTCTGGAGGCGGTCCAGCGCGGCCGGCAGGGACAGGCGTCCCGACTGCAGCTCGCGCAGCAGTTTCTCGAGCCGTTCCCGGGTCATTTAGCTGGTTGATCCGCCTCGTCCCTGGCGGCGCGCTCCATCAGCTCGAGGACCGATTGGCGGGATAATTTCCCTGCGAACAGCACCTGGCAGACTTCCTGCACGATCGGCATGTCCACTTTGTATTTCTGGGCCAGGCCCAGGGCCGCCCGCGCGGTCCGGATGCCTTCGGCCACCGTGCGCGTATCCTTGAGCACTTCCTCCAGCGTGTCGCCCTGCGCCAGCCGCAGGCCGACATTGTAATTGCGGCTCAAGGCCCCGGTGCAGGTCAGGATCAGATCGCCGAGCCCGGACAGGCCGTAAAAGGTGCGCGGCTCCGCCTTCATCGCAACTCCAAGGCGAACCATTTCCGCCAATCCACGCGTGATCAGGGCGGCGCGCGCATCGTGGCCGAGCTTCAAGCCGTCCACGACACCGGCGGCGATGGCGATCACGTTCTTCAAGGCCCCGCCGAGTTGCACGCCGGTCAGGTCGGTCGACGAATAGATCCGGAAGGTGGGCGTCATGAGCAGCCCCTGCACGCGCTTCACCAGCATGGGATCGGCCCCGGCCAGCGTGACAGCGGTCGGAAGTCCCTTGCTGACCTCCTGCGCGAAACTCGGGCCCGACAGCACCAGGACCGCGCGATGCATCATCGGCAGCAACAACTCCTTCATCACGTCCGACATCAGAAGAAGCGTGTCCTCCTCGATCCCCTTCGTGAGGCTGACGAAGGCCACCGGCGAGGAGAGCAGGGCCGTCAACTGGCTCAGCACCGTGCGGGCCGCGTGGGACGGCACGGCAAAAATGATCAGTGTCGTCTGGTGGATGGCGTCCGGCAGGGAGCCGGTCGGCGCGAGGTTCGGATGCAGTTTGACGCCAGGCAGAAAGACGGTGTTTTCGCGCTTGTTGCGGATGGTCTCCACCACCTCGCGCTCATAGGCCCAGATCTTGACCGGCATCTTCTTGGTGGCCAGCTGGTTGGCCATAGCCGTCCCCCAGGCGCCGGCGCCGATCACGGCAACCTTTTGTCCCTCCGGCCCGACCCGCATCGTCAGGGTCTGCTCGTGAGCCTTATCCTGATTTTTTGTGGTCACATCTCCGCCCTTCTGCACAACACACGTTCATGACACGCATGATTCTGCGAGTGATTATGCAGTCCGTCTGTCGCTGTGTCAATGAACCGTCGAACCCGGAATTGGTATTCCAACGCAAGGGAGTGTACGGTAGGGCCATTGGGCCTTTTCGGGGGACCCACCACATGAAGACCTGCACGACCTGCGGCCAGGAACTCTCCGACGACCACCGCTACTGCACGCAATGCGGTCGGCCGCTGCTGCCCCCTTCATCCCCGCAGACGGAGCAGCCGGGAGGCGCCGAAGCGGAAGAGATGAACATCACGGCGCTCTATGTCATGATCGGCGCACTGATCCTGGCGCTGATCTTCCCGCCCTGGGAAACTCCGCCTGGCGTGCCGCCGGAATTTCTGGGCTTCCATTTCTACTGGAGTCCGCCGGAACCGGACGCCGTCGTCAGCCGGCTCATCATGACGGTTGAGCTGACCACCATCGGCATCGCCGGCCTATATTGTTCGTGGCTATTCCGAAGAAGGCGATAGGCTATGGGCAAAGAAGCAACCAAATTCCTATCGCCTATAGCCCATCGCCCATAGCCTCTAAGCATTCTTCATCAATTCCCGCAGGACGTTCGTCGCATAGCCTCCAGGCGGGAGCGTAAACGACACCGTCAGTGCGTCGCCTTGGATCGACCAGTCCGGATTTTCCAGCCTGACGCGCAGGGTGCGGCGTTCGCCGCGAAACCCGCAAGCCTTGCCGGCCTCCTGCAACGATTCGGGCGTCGCATCGAACTCGGCGGCCACCGCCCGCTCGATTTCGCCCGGCTCGCCGTCGGCCCAGGAGGCCCGCGAACCGAACAAAACGCCGGTCGGGCTGATCTCGAAGACATCCGCCCGCTTCTGCTCGGCGACGGCATCCTCGACCTGGAAACAGGCCCCGTTGACATGCTTCATCGCCCAATCCCCGACCAGCATCCGGTCGATCCGATCGATCCGCTTCGACAAAATGCGATTGAACAGAATGGATTGGTAGGCATTGAGGTACCAGATGCGTTTGGAGCGGGGCATTTTGTTGCGCCGCTTTTCGTCGTAGAGCAATACCGCACCCACTTCGAAATTGGTGCCGTCACGCCCCTGCCGCTGCGGCCCAAAATAATTGGGCACACCGCGCCGGGCCAGTGCATCGAGAATCTGCGGCGCCACCGCGGAAGCGGAGGGTTCGATCTTCCGAATCACGAGACGGAACGTATTGCCGGCATGGTGCCCGGTCCGGAGCCGGTTGCGATGGCGGCCCAGGATGGCGACGGAGAGAATCTGCTCGTCCGGAACGAGGCGGGCGACCGCCTCCGGTGTCACGTGCTGCAGCGAGACCATCTGGGTCGTCACCGCGCGGGCATCCTTTAAACCGGCGACGCCGATGCTCTGGGCCTTCACGCCAAGCGTGGAGGAAAGCCGCGAGACGAGCTGTGGAGTGGAGAGCCCGCGCTTGGTGATGGACAGATAGAGATGCTCGCCGCCCCCGCAGGGTCGATAGAGCGGTTTCTCCTCGACGCGGAAATCCTCCGGCGTGGTTCGAATCACGCCTCCAATGCCTGGCAGGGCCTGGGTCAGATAGGGCAGTGTCTCTTCAACTCTCGTGGGCATGTCGGGAGTCCAATGTTATACTGCACACATCATGGCAACACACCGCTTACGCGCGCTCATCGTAGCATGGTTCGCTTGCCTCTGGCTCTGGGGTCCGGGCCCGGCTTCAGCCCAATTCGCAGATGTCTTCCAGGATTTCACGAATCACATCGAACGGCAAATCAAGCAGGACAAGCAATACTTCGTGGACGCGCAAACCTGCACCGAGTGGTTTTACCAGCAAGAGAAAAAACCCGGCCAGCCGAAGGCCGAGGGGATCTCCCTGCCGGCGCTGCAGACATCGGACTGCCCCGTACGCTATCCCGGAGGACTGAACGCCGCGCGGGAGGATTTCAGTTCAACCCAATCCGCCCTGTCCCTGAGCCTGACCTTTTATGAATTCGCGCTGGTGGGCGACCGCAACGATGACGGACGCTACAATCCCGATGAGCTGCGGGACATGCTGGAGTCCTTCGGATTCTCCTACGACAGGAGTCGTCCTGCCTCGGCCCACGTGGCGGCGCTGACGTCCGCTTTCGACGGCCTTCATAAAACCGGCGGCCTCGAGCGCCTCATGAAGAGCATGGGCAAGCTCTACGACAAGGGCTACCGGCTCACCCCCCACGACCGCACCACGCTCGATCAGATCACGAAGTAAGCGGACGAAGAAAACGAGCGTGGCGGCCCGGCCTCCCTTCGTGCTCGCGCAACGCGCGGCCTCAGAAGGCTCTCGTTGGACGCGCGCAGTTGAAGGGAGACCGGGCCGCGCTCGAGGGAAAAGAAAGCCATCAATAAATAAAAAATAGAAAGGCGACAGGCCGCTATAAGCCTGTCGCCTTTAACGCTTCGCCACGTTTATTGGGCTATGCCAGTAGCGATCGCCCTGAAAATTGTGAATGTCCCCATTTTAACTTCTTCAATATTTCAAGGCGAAAGGCGGCCAGGAATGGAGGACTATCACGATTGGAGTTGCCCGTTGAACTTGGCGAAGCGTTAAAGGCGACGAGTTTACAAGCGACTCGTCGCCTTTCTATTCTAAAAAGTGGGGTGGCGAGGGCGAGCGGACTTTGCCGGAGAAGCGGGGTACCCACCGAGGCTTTAACGGGGAGGAAAGCTGGAACTGACTGAAGCACCGCGATCGCAGATCGTGGCTGAAGGAATTCCAGAAGGATTCCACCCGCTAAAGCCCGGAAGGGTCGCTTCGAGAGGCACGGACGCGAGGCCTTGCCACCCTGCTTACTCTATTCTTTCCAGCGCTTCCCGGCACCGGCTTCTCACCGTCTGATCCCAGTCCTCTTTCGCCATGTGCTCCAGCTTCGCTTTGGCTTCTTTTGCCCTCATCCGCCCCAACCCCAGCGCCGCCTGCGACCGCACCCACCAATGATCATCGTCCAGCACCTTCATCAGGGTCGGTACGACAGAAGGGTCCCGCACTACGCTCAGATAGCTGGCGGCCATGCCGCGCGTCCGATGTTGCTTGTCCCCCAGAGCCGTCTTTAACGTCTGACTGAAGATCGCGAACAAATCCTTTTCGACCGCCTCCAGGCCTTCGATGCGATATTCGTTCAGCTCGACCAGCTCGCAGGCCAGATCGAACCGTTTCCCCGGCGCTGGTTCCTTTTGGAATTGCGCGAGCAGCAACGCGCGTTCCTTCCGAACGGCCATGCGCCGGCTCATCCAGCGCACGAGACGCCAGACCACGAACAGCACCGCGACTGTCAGCGCAGCCAGCGGGACCGCCTGCTCGACGATCATGTCCTGGATCTCCGGCGCAAGCCGCTTCCATACCCACACGCCGGTAATGACAAGACCGACGATGAGCAGCGCAACCGTCGGATTGACCTGGCCCCGTTGCGAAGAACAAATCATGGCCCGCATCATAGGTGGCACGGTCATGCCCGTCAACGGACAGGCCGCCCAGAAGGCACCTTGACACTTAATTCTAACTAGGACTATCATATCGACATGGAACTTCCCCATCTCAAAGATGATCCCTACCTCAAGGTGCTCCGCCCGTTGGTCGAGGCCTACCTGGCCTTCTGGCGGGAGGACAGCCGGCACATCAAATCCCTGAAGCTGACCCCGTCGCAGTTCGACGTCATCGCCACCCTGGGCGACACGGACGGCATGACCTGCGCCGAGCTCTCCAGCGCCACGCTGGTGACGAAGGGCACGCTGACCGGCGTGCTGGACCGGCTGGTCGCGAAGGGGCTCATCAAGCGGGAGGCCGTCGCCGGCGACCGCCGCTGCACCAAGATCAAATTGACGGAGAAGGGCGAGGCCCTGTTTCGGAAAGTCTTCGCCGCCCATATCGCGCACATCCGCCCGTTCTTCGAACGGGCCTTGAGC